>CAACVD010000087.1_pt1 | contig 36453 bp, 37 predicted proteins | sample 2381771 | NCBI WGS metagenome assembly CAACVD01 (sample SAMEA5211965, study PRJEB30684) | marine metagenome | biome: Marine; feature: Epipelagic; material: Water | collected 2015-10-15 | depth 15 m
GCGAACATTGCAGAACATTTAAGCGAACATTAGAACATTACGCATTTGCGTAAACAACTTTTGAAATGGAGACTATCATGAATACAGCAACAGCAATGTATGCACTCGGACTTGATCAAGTAGCAAAACTTATCTTGTCAATAGGTAACAAGCGCACTGTCCTCGCACAGGGTGACATAGGCACAGGCAAGTCATCACTATTACCAGCGATCGGCAAAGAGAAACCCGATCACATTTTATGCTACTTTGATTGCACCACTAAAGACTTGGGTGACATCACGATACCAAACATCGCCAAGATGGATGATGGCTCTGGCTATGTGACGTATCTCACCAACGAAGAGTTGGGCGCACACAACAACATGCCTATCGTCTTGATGATTGACGAGTTTGGCAAGGCTAACCCTGCGGTCAAGAACTCACTGTTGCGTCTTATACTTGAGCGCAAGATCGGCAGTTACACACTACACCCTGACAGCATAATATTTGCTACGACAAACAAAGGCTCTGAGGGTGTCGGTGACTTACTACCAGCACACGCACGTAATCGTATGACTGTCGTGCAGACACGCAAACCTACTAACATGGAATGGATTGAATGGGGGATCAATAATGACATCGACCACACACTACTTGGTTTTGCGAAAGACAACCCGCAAATCTTCTACTCTTTTGAAGACGTCAAAGATCCAGACGACAATCCATACATCTTCCATCCCAAGCAAAACCGAGCCGCGTTTATTACACCACGCTCGTTGGAAGCGGCAAGCGACACACTCAAAGCGAGGCATCTGATGGATGACCAGACTACGACTGCCGCATTGATTGGCACTATCGGTGAACGTGGTGCTATGGACTTGATGGCATTTGTCAAGCTGGCTGACCAGATACCAAGTGCTGACAGTATCAAGCAAGACCCGAAGAACGCCAAGATACCGAGCAGTGCCGCCGGTGTTTGCATGGTGGTGTTCAGAACACTTGCCTCTATCGAAGCTGACTGGATCAATCCATGGATGGACTACCTAGTGCGTCTCGACAAAGAGGCACAGGGTATGTTTGCCAACGGTGTGCGTGCGCCTAAGTATGCCAAGCAGTCACTTGTTATGACAAACAAGAAGTTCACACAGTGGGCTATGGACAACAACTATATGTTCGCGGCAGACAAGAAGTGATCTTTACGCAATTCCGTAAACAATCGGGTGGGGCATCTGTCCCACCCACAACCAAGGAAGGACAAACCAATGCTTGCTATTGGAAAAGAATTGACTACCGAACAACGACTGAACAAATGCACAGTCGATATCATGGGCAAGGACAGATACACTGCACTGGCTGGTATTATGATGCTGGGCGAGAAGCGTATCTGTGACAAAGCACCAACAGCCTACACCAACGGACGTGATGAGGTATACGGACGTGGTTTTGTTGACCAGCTTAACGATGCCGAGTTCCGTTTCCTCATACTGCATGAGTGCTACCACAAACTGTATCGTCATCTCATAACGTGGCGACATCTGTGGCAGGAGAATCCACAGCTTGCAAACATGGCTATGGACTTTGTGATCAATCTCAAGATTGTCGATGACAACAAGGATGGGTTCGCCACCATGACAGGCGCACTCACAGTAGGTTGTTATGACGAGAAGTATCGTGGCATGGACACAGCCCAAGTCTTCAACGCACTCAAGCAAGACCCACCACAAGGCGGTCGGAGGCAGGGTAACTCTGGTGCAGGGGCGCCCGGGAGCGGTGATGGTGGACAGGGTAACTCGTCACCACAAACATTCGACGAGCATGACTTCGAGGGCGCACAAGAACTATCGCCCGACGAGCAACGTGCGCTTGATCGTGACATTGACGAGGCCATACGCCAAGGCGCATTGATTGCTGGCAAGATGGGATCGGGTGGTGATCGTGACTTGCAAGAGTTGCTACAGCCACAAGTCAACTGGCGCGAGGTCATGCGTGACTTCATCACGACCACCTGCACAGGCAACGACTATTCGACATGGCGCAGACCAAACAGACGTTTCATGTCCAGTGGCGTGTATTTGCCAAGCGGTATATCCGAGCGTGTTGACGAGTTAGTGATTGCCACTGATATGTCTGCATCTATTGGTGACAGAGAAGTTAGTGTGGCACTAACAGAAATCAAGTCAATCGCTGACACCGTGCATCCAGAAGCGGTGCGTCTGTTGTATTGGGACACTCGGGTATGTCAGGACGAGCGATACGAGATGCAAGAACTCGACACCATGATACAGTCAACCAGACCCAAGGGTGGCGGTGGCACTAGCGTCGAGTGTGTGCCTGAATACATGACCAACAAACATATCACACCACAAGCTGTTATCGTGATTACCGATGGCTATGTCAGTTCATGGGGTCAATGGTCGTGTCCGGTGTTGTGGGTCATCATCGACAACAAAAATGCAAAGCCCGACTGTGGCATTACAGTCCATGTAAAATCAGGAGATATGTAAGATGGGATACCGAAGCGATGTAGTCATTGCAGTAGCGATGGCAAACAAGGAGAACATGGACGAGTTACTGTCCGTCTATGCTCTCAATATATATGTGCAGAAACACAACCTGCTTCCCGAGTGGGAGATGGGTGAGTATCAAGGCGCGTGGGTTGCCATGTACACAGCAGAACATGTCAAATGGTATGACAGCTATGATGATGTCAGAGGTTTTTCTGCACTACCCAAACTTGCAGAGACATTCTGGGAGGAGCGTGGCTTGCCATATGCTTACAGGTTTATACGTGTGGGCGAGGAGTGTGAGGACATAGAAGTCTCATGCAACGAGAGTGACTGTGGTGGGCATGATGACAAGACAGGAAGTCACTTGGCTGACTTGCTGGCTGATGCACTACAAATACAGACTACCATTACTAACGAGGTAAATTTTGCCAATGACAATACTTTACGCAATTGCGTAAAGACTGATGAAAGGAAAGACTAATGAGTATGACATATGAAAGACTATCGACATTCGATGAGGTGGCTGAACGCTACCACAACACCAAGCCTATGCGTGGTAAGAACACAGGTAAAGATGTTAGACCTATCGCTGACAGAGCGCGTGACCATGAGCGCATTAAGAAGATATCAGACAACTGCTATCTGCTGATGAATGGTGGTTACTACGATGACGTGTTTGGGTATTACTATCGGAGTAATGTCGATCCAACACAAGCGGAGATGGTGGCATTAGCACCGATCTGTTGGAAGCGTCACAGCGACGGCACTGAGACTATCAAGATACGAAATGGCATTGGCACTGGTGCGCACATGAGCCACTACACGTTTCTTGAGAGGATGTTACCACGCACTATGGGTTTCTGCATACAGAACGGCAAACAGTATATACGTGCGGATGCTCTTGATGCGTTATACCTACCCAAGTGTATGTATGTGCCGCGTGGTGTGTATGCTGCCACTGATAGGAGTATTCGCTGGAACTCATGGATGCGAGCAACCGATGACGGATCTGCTCTAACATTCAGACGTGATGGTGACTGGTTCAAGCTGGTTGGTGACGTGTGTGATGCACCCAAGCCGCCACGCACGATTATACTCAAGGACGTCAAGGCCAGATACAAAGACCACATAACAAGTTACCTTGAATGGATCAGTGCTATGGCCCCGCTAATGCAGATTGGCGACTACAAGTATCGTGGGCTTATGCGTGGACAGGTGATGGAGATCACAGGTGTGAATTACTACAACCATAACGAGTTGGCAAAGTTCATGCGCCATGCTCTCACGAAACAAGATCATCCATTACGTTTACCCATGGCTGTTGACTTTGTGTCAAGTTATGATACTATTCGTAATGTTCAGTCAGAAGCTGACGCTAAACAAGTTAAGACAGAGTTCAACAGATGGATCAACAAAGTATGTGGGTTCACAAAGCGAGTGAAGGGATAAGAAGATGGGTATTGATTTCAAGGAACGCACAGTTACAGCGATAACCAAGGACGCAGATGGTTTGCTAAATGCCAGCACTGAGTTGCAGACGTTTATGAGCAGGGTGCAAGGCGTGTTTCGTGGTGTCAAGTTTGCGAAGATGATGAGCAACAGGGTATGGGTGTATTATCCAGACGAGCCGTATCCGATGGGCTACATTGGCTATGGTGACTTTCGCACTGAGACTGTCGGTGATGATCAGTATATGGTTGGTTCTCGCAAGATTACCAATGATAAGTATGGTGACTATCAGGATCAGTTCCGCATGAAGATGTCTGGTAATATAGACACGGCCATACGTAACGCTAAACGTTTTCTCCGTAACTTCTCACCACATGAGATGGCAGGAGCCAATGCCAAGTTGCTGCGATCCAAAGCCAACGACCAGCCAGAGATGCTTGGCTCTAAGTTCCGCAAGTCCATGCGTGAGTTGTTCGATCATGAAGTAGGTAATAGGGCTGGTGCGTTTAAGGGTCGTATGCTTACCGAGTTGAGGCATCTGGTGGACTCGGATCATGGGTTTGTCGATGGCGAGTTCGGGCATCAGTTAAAGCAGATGTTTGAGATAGGCGATGCGTGGAGAGAGTCATTCCAAAAGACAGTTGATGTGTACTTTGTTCGTGTGTTTGAGAAGTTTGGCAAGCAGACGTTTCAAGTAACCGAGTTGGATGATGTGCGAGATTACGACCCCCGTATATCTGATCAGTTCCTCACATACACTGACGACTTACCAGAGGATATCATGGGCAAGTTAGCTGTTCTCTCTATGACTGAGGATGGTAACTATGTCGATGATGTGGGTATGCGCGTTGACCAAGGTATGTTCTATGTCGTTAGATGATGACGCGTTATGGCGTGTTTGCGTAGACCCCAATACAAATAGTGTCGAAGTGTTATGTATCGGCATGAATAGGGTTGACAACCCACTTGCCGATACCTACTTTAGTGTAGATCACTTACCTCAATGGGTGCAAGAAAAGATAGCACTGTTGATGTTATTAGAGCCAGCAGTGCCAGAGCGCGATGAGGTGGGTGATATACCGAAGGAACGTAAGGTTAATCAATACACGTTCTGGATAAGTAAGAAGAAAGGCGCAGAAGCAGAACATTGTGCCGCGATATGGAACAAAGGACAGGACACTTTCTACTGGGGTTGGGAATACCCACAAGATAAATGAAACTTTACGGAATTGCGTAAACTTTCGTAAATGAGGGGCGGCTCGTTGTCGCCCCTTGAAACCAGCTACTTTATTGATACCAGCTACTATGAGGAATCAGATGGCATTAACGCCAGAAGCAAAAGTAAAAAAGAAAGTAGTTGCGATACTCAAAGATCTGGGTGCTTACTACTTCTATCCAGTTACAGGTGGCTACGGCACTAGTGGTGTGCCAGACATAGTAGGATGTTATCAGGGAATGTTCTTTGGTATCGAGTGCAAGGCTGGCAAGAACAAAGCCACACCACTACAGCAGTTAGCCTTAGACAATATTTCCAAACAGGGTGGCCTCGCTTTGATAGTGAACGAGGACAATATCGGTGAGGTAGCACAGAGCCTCAACCAGATACCGTTTGGACGGTAAGCAGTGAGTGCCGTAATTAACCACTGCAATGAGGGCGGTCTAATGTTAATCCTTTCTATGGACTGTGACCTCAAGGAGGTAGGGTTGTCCTCCGGCTCTACCTCCGACTTTAACTTAGAGGGGTTTGAGAGATGCTATGCGTGAAATGTAATAAAGATACGAGAGTTACAGACAGTAGAAACATGAACAGTGCGCAAAAAAACCGCCTCGGTAATGAGAACACAGTAAAACGTAAAAGGGTGTGTATGACTTGTGGTCATCAGTTTTGGACGCGAGAAATATTATGGGTCGATCTCATCAAAGAACCGCAAGCAGTAAGCAGTCCAAAACAGAAACCGGAAGCACCGAGCCTCAAGAAGTCCAATGTGCATAATTTAAGACCTAAGAAAAAAGATATAGTTAGAGATGTAGACAAGATGACAGATGCGGAACTAGAGGCTCTCATATACGATGAGGGGGGATTTGATTATGACGAGGATTAGTGCAAGGCGCGCCGAGGTGTTAGCATCTTACGGCAAGCGTAAGCCCATGAACGCTAAAAAGAAAAAACCAGATCCAAATAACGATTTGCCGATACATGCACCGATTGCGATGCGACGTGAGTTAGAAAGAGTTGATAAAGTCACAGCTATTCGCAAGGCCAAAGAAAAGAGGCAAGAGACGCTAAATAATAATGCGTTAAAAAATAAACCGAAATTAAATCTTACAGATGAAGATAGGTGCGCTAACAAAAAAGCCAGTGACGAAAGAAAAAATAGTGAGGTCAATGGACTTAAGATGATGGGATTTTTAACAGCCGCGACCGCTAAAGCCTTGGCTTCTACTAAATCATCTATCGGTATGGAGACATCTGCGCCCTACTTCAATTATCAGGACAATTTTATTGAGAACCAGTACCACGGCAAAACATCAGCATTTGATGTACGTCATAACGACTTAATAGAAACAGACCTTGAGACAGGTAAAATGCTCTGGCATGGCGATACTTGTGCAATCTGTAAAATGCCACCAAGCACTATGGGCGAAGTCGTGCTGGCTCAATACGGCACAGCAGATTTTGTTTGTGTGGACTGCGGCAAGCTGGTTGAAACCAAAGGCTTGGGTATGCGCGGTTGGACTTTTGATACTATAAACATGGCCGAGGAGGACGACGATGAGTGAAAACAAAATACTAACTGATGATAAGTTAATCATTGACGATAATGAATACTTTTACAACGAACTTGCTGACGATCAAAAGTATGCTGTAAACCAGATAAGAAATCTGGATGCAAAGTTGGCAGAAATAGAATTTAGTGCAAACCAATTACGAGCAGCTAGACAATATTTTCAAGTAACTTTATCTGCTTCTGTAAAGAAAGAACCCAGTGATGATAACGTTGGGTGATGGTAGCTTTCAAAAAGCTATAAACAACGGCTTATGCCCACGGTGTGAGGCGGCTGTGAATTATTGTGAAGAGATAGTTACATGTAATGTATGTGACTTAACTATGGCTGGTGCAGGAATACAAAAACAAAAAAGTCCTGATCAGTCTGAATTGCCATTAAAAGGAGAACGACATGGCACGGAAGAAACTGAGTAAAAGAGAAAAAGTATTACGCTATTTAGTGAAACATAGGCTTGCGCCAGTTAAGGAAGTAGCAAAGGCTTGTGATTGTAGTGAGAAGTATGTTTACAACTTGAGGTCACAATCAGGCACACCAAAAGAAGTTATAGAGAAAGAACTCAACGTGCAGCCTGTAGTCACCGAGACTTTCAAAGACTATTCGGGTAACGAGTATAGCACATACGCATTGAAAGAAGTTAAAGAAACTACGGACAATCGTGTGCGTTCAGAGACGTTGCGTGAAGCAGAAAGTCTGGTGTCTGGTGACAGAGAGAAAGAGCATGGTGAGTTTTGGAAAAACGCCTACCTCACCTCTAGATTGTGGCAGGGTTACACTGGTTGGGATATCCAGCCAGAACAAGTACCTGTCATGCTTGCACTGCTAAAGATAGCCAGATCGGTAGGTGCTAACCAGCAAGAGTCCAGTGGCAAAGATAACTTTGTTGATGCTTGTGGCTATCTGGCACTAGCCGCAGAGTTGGATCAGTTTAATCCAGAAGATATTTAATAATGGATCTGATTACACTCGACTTTGAAACATACTACGACAGGGATTATTCCCTGTCGAAACTCACAACAGAAGCCTATGTCCGCGACTCTCGCTTTGAGGTCGTGGGCGTGGGTATAAAATTTAACGGTGAAGAAACGGAGTGGGCTAGTGGCACACATGAAAAGATCAAGGACTACCTCAAGTCGTTCAACTGGCAAAACGCTATGTTACTTTGCCATAACACCGTTTTTGATGGTGCAATTCTTAATTGGTTATTTGATATTCGGCCTCGGGTTTATACTGATACGATGTGCATTGCTCGCGCTATTCATGGGGTCGAGACTAGTGCAAGCCTCAAAGCAGTTAGTGAGAAGTATGGAGTCGGAGTCAAAGGAACCGAAGTTATTAACGCACTCGGTAAAAGACGAGAGGACTTCACACCCGAAGAACTAAGCAAGTACGGTGACTACTGCGTCAACGACGTGGATCTTACATACAAACTGTTTACCACCATGGCAAAGGACTTCCCTCGCAAAGAGTTGAAGTTGATTGACCTGACTCTGCGTATGTTTATCCAGCCAATCTTGGAACTGGATCTGGGCCTTCTGGAACAACACCTTACAGAAACACGTTATCGTAAGGATGAGTTGTTGGAGAGCGCTGGAGTGGTCAAAGAAGATTTAATGAGTAACCCCAAGTTTGCAGAGTTGTTAAAGTCACTGGGTGTCGAGCCGCCCACAAAGATAAGTCCGATGACTGGGCAAAGAACATTTGCATTTGCCAAAGCTGACGAAGAGTTCAAGGCACTAGCTGAACATGAGAACGAGCAGGTGCAGACTCTGGTGGCGGCAAGACTCGGCACAAAATCCACTTTGGAAGAAACACGGACACAACGTTTTATAGACATAGCAAAGCGTGGCACATTACCTGTACCTGTCAGATACTACGCGGCTCACACTGGACGTTGGGGCGGTGACGACAAGATCAATCTACAGAATTTACCTAGCCGTGGTGTAAATGCTAAGAAGTTAAAGCGTGGCATCATTGCCCCTGACGGCTGCACACTGATAGACGCAGACTCGGCACAGATCGAAGCAAGAGTGCTGGCTTGGCTTGCGAAGCAGGACGATCTCACCGCTGCCTTCAGGGGTGGTGATGATGTGTATGTTAAGATGGCATCACGTATATACGGTGTGCATGAACCTGATGTGGATAAGGATCAAAGGTTTGTTGGTAAGACCACTATTCTTGGTGCAGGTTACGGTATGGGTGCTATGAAGTTTCAAGCACAATTAAAAACATTTGGGTTTGACATAGATACTTCAGAGGCACGTCGCATAATAAAGATATACCGCGAGGCTAACTGGAAGATAAACAAGTTATGGCGTGATGCTCAACAAGCTCTCGTGGCAATGTCCAGAAAAGAAGAAGCACCGCTTGGTTTAGACGGTGTGCTTAAAATAATACCTGAAGAGAACGCGATACGTTTGCCGTCTGGTTTGCTATTGCGGTACGATGATCTTGACTTTGATACGGCTGAAAAGGGTGTTGAGTTTCATTACAAAGTGCGGCGTGGGCGCAATCGCATCTATGGCGGTAAGGTTATAGAGAATGTATGCCAAGCCATAGCGCGTTGCATAATTGGTGAACAAATGCTACAAATAGCTAAGAAACATCGCGTAGTGTTAACAGTACATGACTCTATCGTGTGTTGTGTTCGTGATGAAGAAGTTGAAGAGGCACAAGCATACGTTGAAAAATGTATGCGTTGGGTTCCTGATTGGGCAGAGGGTCTGCCTATCAATTGTGAGTCTGGCACTGGTAAATCGTATGGGGATTGTGAATGAGTATAAAGCCGTGGTCATTCAGTAGGATCAAAGCATTTGAGCAATGCCCCAAGAAGTTCTACCACTTGAATATTGCTAAGGATTATTCGGAGCCTGAGACTGAGGCCATGTCGTATGGCACGGCATTTCACCTTGCGGCAGAAGAGTATGTCCGTGATGGCACACCCATACCTGCCAACTTCAAGTTTGCACAACCTGCGCTCGACGGACTAAAAGCCAAACGTGGTAACAAGTTATGTGAAATAAAAATGGGTCTTACCGAGGATCTGGAGCCTTGTGGGTTCTTTGATAAAAAAGTTTGGTGGCGCGGCATCGCAGACTTGGTTATCCTAGATGATGATACTGCTTGGGTGGTGGACTACAAGACTAGCAAGTCAGCCAAGTATGCAGATAAGGGTCAACTGGAGTTGATGGCGTTAGCCACATTCAAACACTATCCAGATGTCGATACGGTTCGCGCAGGGTTGTTGTTTGTAATATCCAGAGATCTTATCAAGGACACTTACACAAGAGACATGATGCCGTCTCTTTGGTCTAAGTGGTTGGCTAACTACAAACGTATGGAGACAGCACACAATAATGACGTATGGAACGCCCACCCAAGTGGGTTATGCAGACGACATTGTGTCGTGCTTGAGTGCATCCATAACGGGAGCAACTGATGGCATATACCAAGAAACCCAGACCGTATAAGCGTGAGTATCAGAAACAGAAAGAGCGTGGTGAGCATGAGTCCAGAATGGAACGTCAACGCGCCAGACGTGCGTATGATAAGAAAGGTATAGCGCGTAAAGGTAAGGATGTAAGTCATAAGAAAGCACTGAGCAAGGGCGGTAAAAACAAAGACGGTACAAGGCTAGAAAGTCCAAAGAAAAACCGCAGCCGCAACTATAAAAAGAAGAAGTAGGAGAACATGGTGGAAATTGTCGAGAATGGTAAAGCCTTGCTGTTGCGGTTAAGGAACCCACAGCAAGTGACAGAGGTTATACCCAAAAGCAAGGCACTGTCTAACAACAGAGTGGTAGTTAATTTTGGTGTTGACGAGACACAGGTATTAAAAAATTTAAACATACAAACACCGTCACCTATAGAAGAGTTGTATCAGTGGACAGGAAGTCATGAGCCTTTCGCGCATCAGAAAACCACAGCATCATTTCTCACGTTAAATAGAAAAGCTTTCTGTTTTAACGAGCAAGGCACAGGTAAAACCGCTAGTGCCATATGGGCATCTGATTTTTTACTTAACAAGAATATTATCAAGCGTGTGTTAGTTGTATGCCCGCTCTCGATTATGGAAAGCGCATGGCGTGATGACTTGTTTACGTTTGCACCACATAGAACTGTTGACGTGGCGTATGGTAGTAGCAAAAAACGTAAAGAGATAATCGAACAAGGTTCTGAGTATGTCATCATAAATTATGATGGTTTAGCTATCGTCAAAGAGGAGATAGCCGCAGGTGGTTTTGATTTGATAATTGTTGACGAAGCCACGCACTACAAAAATGCACAGACAAATCGTTGGAAAACTTTGAATAAACTTGTCAAACCAGAAACATGGTTGTGGATGATGACGGGTACACCAGCCGCACAAAGTCCACTTGATGCTTACGGTTTGGCAAAGCTTGTTAATCCTGCCGCAGTGCCACGTTTTTTTGGGTCATTCCGTGATCAGATCATGTTTAAAATAACAAACTTTAAATGGATACCCAAAGAGAACGCCACAGGTATAGTTTTTAACGTCCTACAACCAGCAATAAGATTTACTAAAGAAGAGTGTCTAGATCTACCTGACATGGTGTATGTCAAGCGTGAAGTAGAGATGACACGCCAGCAAAAGAAATATTACGAAGAGCTACGTAAAAAACTTGTTATGCAGATAACAGGTGAGCAGATCACTGCTATGAACGCGGCTGTTGTGATGACTAAACTATTGCAGATAGCCGCAGGTGCTGTCTACACAGACGGCAGTGATGTGTTAGAGTTTGACATCACGCATCGTTACAAAGTGTTACGAGAAGTAATCGACGAATCTAGTCAGAAAATACTAGTGTTCGTGCCATTCAAACATGCGATTGACATACTTACAGATAAGCTACGCAAGGATGGTATATCTACCGAAGTAATACGCGGTGATGTATCTGCGCCAAACCGCACGCAAATATTTAGATCCTTTCAAGAAACACCTGAACCAAGAGTGTTGGTGATACAACCTCAAGCGGCAGCACATGGTGTCACGTTAACAGCAGCTAATACTGTGGTCTGGTGGGGGCCAACTAGTTCTTTAGAGACTTATGCTCAAGCAAACGCTCGTGTTCATAGGTCAGGTCAGAAGCACAAATGCACAGTCGTGCAGCTTCACGGTTCACCTGTAGAGAAACGTGTTTACGCATTATTAGATAAAAGAATAGACGTACACACAAAAATGATAGATCTCTATAAAGAACTACTTGACTAACTCACATATTGTCACTACATTACACAAAACAATACGTTTTAGGAGAACGATATGGGTGATATATCCGCTGAAAAGCTGACAAAAGCTTACATAAAGATTCGTGATGAACGGGCAAAGCTATCAGCAGAATATAAAGAGAAGGATTCTGTACTCTCTCGGCAGTTAGAGAGAGTCAAAAAAGGACTGCTCGACTATTGCAATGAGCATAGTGTCGAGAGTGTAAGAACTTCTGAGGGTTTGTTTTACAGGTCTGTAAAGCAAAAGTTTTGGACAAACGACTGGGAGAAAATGCATGCCTTCATTATGGAGCATAACGTTCCTGAGTTGTTGGAGAAGCGTTTGAACCAAACAAACCTAAAACAATTCTTGGAAGAAAACCCTGAGTCACAACCAGATTGTCTGAATGTTGACTCTGAATACTCCATGAGTGTGAGGAAAAAGTGATGGAATCAAAATACGTGCCTATAGAGGATGTGGCAAAACACTTTAGTGTGTCCGTATCCACAATACGTGCTTGGGTTCGTCAGGAGCAGATCCCACAGGAAACCTACATCCGTGTAGGTAACACCTATAGATTCTGTATACCTGATATATCTGAAGCACTAACTGGTAAAAAATACGAAATAGAAAAGCCAGTAGAAGCAGTAGAACCAACGGTCGATGCTGACGAACGCCATAAGCCGCAGTCATATGCTGATGATGATTTGTTGGAACTACTAGATGACGACCAGTAAGACACGGGAGAACGATATGTCTGAAACTGTAAACATGAACTATATTATTAACGACGTAGAAGCTTTATGGCCTCGCATTAACAGGACTTACAAGTTTGATCCGCAAGAACAGCGGTCTGTGCCTTGTGAGCCTGCGGATGCAGGTGCTGCCTATACTCTTCAATTCAAGATGAACGAGTCGCAAGCCAAAGAATTATATAAGAAAATGGCTCAAGCATATAAATCGAAGAGCGAAGAAAGTTGGCCTGATAAGTTTCCTATGCCTTTCAAAAAAGATGGGGATAGCTTTACTTTTAAAACAACCTTAAAGGGTGTTTATGGGGTAGAGGCCACCCGCAAACCAAGTCAGTTTGATGCTGGTGGTAAAATTTTAGGTGATGACTTCTTGCTCACCACGGGATCTACCGTTAACATCGCTATCGTCTTTGTCCCGTATCATGGGGCTATAGGCACGGGAGTATCGCTCCGCCTCAAAGCAGTACAGGTTGTTGACCTTGCGCCGATGCAGGAAGATAAATCACCGTTTGGTGTTGTGGAAGGATTTAAAGCTGAAACTAAAGAAGAGGACGACAATCCTTTTGCTGAAGTTGAAGAGCCTAAAAAAGCAGTAAAGAAAGCTGCCCCGCCAAAACCAGACAAAGATAGTGACGATCTAAGTTCTATCATCGACGACTGGGACGACTAATCACCAAAACTGCGGCTAGGCTATGGCTGAAACGGGTGTGTACCGACACCTCTGCCGCAGTGTCTTTCGGTTTTGGTGTTAGTTATGGATGTAAAAAGTTTTTTGGAAGGTGTGTTGTCTGGCGAAGGTCACTATTGTGTATTCGCTTCTCGCACAAGTGATGATCGTAGAACACAAAAGTTTTACGATTCTATATACCAAGTCATAGATGCAGCGGAAAATTTAGACGCTGAAGGTTACGACGCATATTATGCACTGGCTACGTTTAACGAAGCAGGATCGCGCAAGGTAGATAATGTAAAACATTTGAACGCCTTGTTTCTTGATCTGGATTGTGGTGCAAGCAAAGACTACGCGACACAGGCTGATGCGATTAGTGCGCTCCGGGCGTTCTGTGGTAAGTTATCTTTACCAAAACCTGTTATGGTAAACTCTGGTCGCGGTGTGCATGTGTACTGGATGTTAGATGCACCTGTGTGTCTGGACGACTGGTTGCCTGTGGCGGAGCGTTTGAAGAAGCTGTGTGCAGACCATGGTTTACTGGCTGATCCTGCGGTCACAGCGGACGCTGCACGGGTTCTGCGTATACCTACCACACATAATCATAAAGACAGCCCACCGACGCCTGTTGAGTTCTTATTTGCCGATACGACTAACATAGTAAACTTCGATAGTTTTTCTGAGTTGTTGGGTAATGATCCGGTATCCATACCTAAAAAATATGTACCAGAAACGAACAGCGCTTTTAGAGATGCTTTGAATAGTAATGTAGAAAGCACGTTTCGTGAGATAATACGTAAGACGCAAGAGAAACGTGGCTGTCAGCATTTAAAACACATACTTAAAAATCAAGAAGAGTGTAGCGAACCTATGTGGAGAGCAGGGCTATCTATAGCTAAGTTCTGTACAGACTCACATGATGCCATACACGCAATATCAAAAAATCATGCTGATTATACAGCACACGACACTCAAAAGAAGGTGGATCTGATAAAAGGTCCGTATCTGTGCAATACGTTTGATGAGTATGAATCTGGCGTATGTTCCGAGTGTCCACACTGGGGTAAGATAAAGTCACCCATAAGTCTTGGTATGCGTGTGATAGAGGCCGAAGAATCAGAGAATGTTTTTGAGGGTGCTGATGAAGAGCATGTTATTCCAACATACCCACGTCCATACTTCCGTGGATTAAATGGCGGTATCTATGTACGGACTACGAACAGCGAAGGAGACCCTGACGAGAAGTTAATATACCATAACGACTTATATGTTGTTAGAAGAATACGTGATGTTGAGCTGGGCGAATCTGTAGTCATGCGCCTGCATCTGCCACAGGACAAAGCGCGTGAATTTACTTTACCGCTGACTGCGGTTACTTCCAGAGAAGAGTTTCGTAAAAACATGTCCATGCAAGGCGTGGCAGTGACAAAGATGGATGAACTTATGAGTTACACTACAACATGGGTTAATGAGTTACAGGCCACCGGTACAGCGGATGAGGCACACAGACAGTTTGGGTGGACAGACAAAGATGGCACGTCTTTTGTGCTTGGTGACAAACTCATATACAAAGATAGAGTAGAGTCTAATCCGTCATCTGTGCAAACTGCAGGTTTATTTCCGGCTTTTAAAACTCGCGGAACATATGATGAGTGGATAAAACTGATGGATTTTTATAATCGTGACGGGTTTGAACTACATCAGTTTGTCGTAGGCACATCTTTTGGATCTGTACTGATGAACTTCTCTCCCATAAATTGTGGCACGTTACATTTAGATGGCGGTTCCGGTGTTGGTAAAACCACCGCTATGTATGCAGGTTTATCTTTGTGGGGGTCCCCAGAGATTTTGTTAACTGATCACAATGACACCGTGAATACGAGGATGCACAGGGGTGAAATTTATCACAATTTACCTTTATATATGGACGAACTAACTAACGCTCTAGCTAAAGAGTTGAGTAATCTTGCTTACCAGTTAACTAGTGGTAAGCAACGGGGGCGTATGGCTAGTGGTAGTAACACCGAGAGGCATCGGGGTGAACCTTGGAATCTGTTGGCAGTAACCTCTGCCAACTTAAGTGTTGTTGAAAAAATAAATACTGTAAAAGCTATACCAGAAGCAGAAGCTCAACGTATTCTGGAATGTAGAGTTAAGTCTTTGAAGCACATGTTTTTGGACAAAGCAGAAACTGACAAATACCAAGATGACATAAAAAAATGTTTCGGCCATGGCGGTGTCAAATACGTGCAATACATAATGAATGATTTAGAAGGCGTTAAAAAACTACTATTGAGCGTTCAGAGTAAAGTAGATAGGAAGGCAAACCTAGAAGCACCAAACAGATTTTGGTCTATATTAGTGGCTTCTACTATCACAGGGCTTATCTTAGCAAAACGTTTGGGTATGGTATCTTACGACGTTCAAAAGGTTTTTAAGTGGGGTATAGACGTCATAGAGCAAAACAAACGGAAACTTGATGATATGAGTGTGGGTGTAGAAGAACTTCTCAACGACTATATACACGAACACTGGAGTAACGTTTTATGGATAAAAAGCACGGATGATTTACGCAAAAACGAAGCAGAGTCTTTGGTTATACCCGAAGCACTGCCCCGAGGTAAGTTAGTTGCACGTTATGAAACAGACTTAAAACGCGCATATCTCATACCAAAACCTTTGAAATCATGGTGTGGAGATCATCAGGTGAACTACAACTCTTTACTTAACGATCTAAAAGAAAAGTTAAACGCACGTAGAACCAAGATGCGTCTTAGTAAAGGCACACACATGAATTTACCACCGACAGATGTTATAATTGTGGATTGTTCCATAGACGTATTAGACGGACCGAAAGATGCTGAAGGTACATGATCTTGATCCTGACGGGGTGAGAATAGTGGTGAACTGGGATAAAATGCAGATAAACGCCTCAGTTTTTATACCATGCGTAAACGTTGATAAAGCCAAGAAGCAAGCAAAAAACGTAACAGAATTAAAAGGTTGGAAGATAATCACACGAGTCGTGGTCGAGGATAATAAATTAGGCTTGCGAGTCTGGAGAACTGCATGATAACATGTTTGGGACAGTTTCCTCCCAGAGACATGTCGTTCTCCCTTAACTCACCCCTCGCTTCGGCGGGGGGTTTTCTCTAATCATCAAATATTCCAAACTGACTATACTCATCAGCATGGTTTCTCAGTGCCATACGCATGTTAGGACTGAGTGTTATTCCGTTGTGCATTTTTAATGTGGTGCGCATATGCCCTGCCAGAGATCTTCTTATGCTAGATGGAACTATGGCGGCAGTGGGGTGTCTACCATTAAACTTGTTTATATCCTCAAGCACATCAGATATGTCATCACCAAAGCGTAACGCAACATAATACCTCTTAAGAAGTTTTGTGCGTCTGGTGTTGACTGTTCGGTCTATACGTTTAAGAGCCTGATTTTGTTCTTGTGCCAACGTGTACTCTGTGGGTGGGAAGCCTATCATTTGTGCTATCAACCCACCGGTAGTTACATCATCTACAATCGGATCGCCACGTCTTGTAAGAATACCTTCATCTCTTGCATACCTGCCAATACCGGGAAGACCTTTATATACGTTTCGGAAAGCAGCAGGTAACATGGCCTCTATACCACGTTCCACGTTACCGTCTTCAGATACTATGTCTTTTATGCCTCTACCATAAGAACTTATGACACTCCAAGCAGGACCACCTGCAATCTCAAACACTCTTTCTGGAACAGAGGCTCCAGCATTGTATGGGTTGTCACGATATAACAAGTTAGACAGTCCAATACGTGAAGATATATCTGTACCTAGCGCAGCAGTGACCGGTCCTTTGTAAGCAAACTCTCCGATGTGTTTACGCAGTAATGTCTCTGCATCGTCTTCATCGTCATCCAAGAACAGATTAGCCATGAGTAACGCACCGCCAACAAGAGGCATACCCTGCACTCCAGCCAGTAATGCAGAAGCAAGTGCCACACCAAAGAACTGCTCTCTTGCAGCCCGTATCTCTTCTGGGGTGTACTTCTTGGAGTTTTTCATGGACCTGATAGCTGCGTCACCAGTCTTGAACAGGGTGTAATACATTTGTATGCCGTAACCTTTGTACATCATGGCTACACGTCCAAGCCCCTGCTGTGCCAGACGCCCCGTGGTTGCCAGTGCCGCACCGCCGTTGACCTCTTGTGCTATACGTAAAGCTTCTTTTGCTGCCTCAACTTGCACTGATTCTTCATTTATATTTTCTCCATTAGCCTGACGCTGCTGCATCTCCAAATCAAATGCGGATATCAAAGCGGTCTGTCTGTTAAAGCTTTCCTGTAAGTGAAATACAAGTGCGCCATAGGCGTTGACCGTTTCCCACGCGCCCCTCTGACGACCTGTCTTATCAATACCTAATGTATCGTAGAACAATGACCTGTTGAGTAACCCCCTGTCTCCAGCCATCTTTACAAGAGGTGTTAGTCTCTCCAGCTCCGCACGCTTCTTGTTTGTTAAATTTAGATCTTTACGCACCACAAGCTCGCCATCTATTGTTTCATAATAGTTGTCTATGGACGGCGTGCCTTTGACGTTTACGTTATCTTCGTTCGAGTCTATCTCTGATATTTTTCGATTTACACCGCTGCTACCTATAAGACCCATGGCCTTTCCAAGAGCTGTGCCTGCTGCTCCCATACCTAGCTGTCTTCTGTACCTACCGTTTAACATTGGAAACATAACAAGCGGTATCTGAGATGCGTTGACCACCGCAGAAGATACGTTAAATCCAATAGTGCCTAAGAAAGCCACACGGTTAGCTTGTGCGGCAGCTCTGTTAAGTAGGTTGTCTGGAGGGTTACGAGCGAATCTAGAGCGTGCTATCAGCTCATCTTTTACGTACACAGATTCTTCTGGATCAACGCCTTTACTACGTCCAGCTTTCCACTCAGATTCTAGTTTTTGCTCCAGCTTTCTTAGTTCGTTGCCGTATTTAAGACGCTGCACTTGCCTAGACAAATCATAAGCTCTAGAACGAAACGCCTCAAAAGCATCCTCATCGAAACCAAGCTCACCTTTCCCATCTCTACCACCACGTTTTTGCATGGATTTAGCAAAAGATGTTTCTGGGAGTGTCTTGATAAACATCTCCATGATTTCTTGCACCTGTTCGTTGTGTGCATCTATATCTGCTTGAGTGGCACCCTTCTTAGGATCTGGCCTAGATTTATTTAACACCTCCAGAGTTTGCTCTACAAAAGAACCCGGTGTTGGGTTTTTAAAGTTAATATTTTTAGAGTTTGAATACGGTATTATGTCTTTCAAAGGAATACCATTCTGATCCGTTATTGGGTTTCCTTCTTTGTCTACCTGATTAGATACGTTAGGATCTTGGTTTAACTGCTCTATGCGTCTGTTTCTAGCTGTAACAGATTCAAAGGCTTCGTATACATTTTCTGTGCTATTTGTTTTGGCATTGTAAGCTTTGTATTGTAACCACTTGTCACCCTTACGAGTTAACGGGAAGTATGGTCTTATACCGTCACCTTCAAAGATCTGCTCCATTATACTCTTTTTATATTTCTTTTTATCTGCGTTTTTAGTGTCAACATCGCCCGTTGCAGAGTCTATGAGATCATCAATCCTGCTTTCTACAGCTGCCTGCATGTCCCTATAGATAATCTGGTAGGCATTGCGCATCTTGATGTATTCTGCTTTTCCTGATCCTCCTTTTGCTTTATCCAGATCATCCCAACGCTTTTGCAGCTTTCTCCACGCAGCTATCTTGTCAGGATCTGTTGTCCTGTATTTTTTAGGCTTTCCTGTAGGTGTTTTTAAGATAGGATCAATACCTTCTAAATACTCTTTTCCATTCTTGTCTGTTTTTAGTTCATCCGAAGGGTCTACACCCTCAGTGGTGCTTTCATATACGACACTGTTAAACGTGCCTGTGAGACTAGGATTGTTCTTTTGCCAAGTTTCAAAAGACTTCAACGTAGCATCGACCTTGACATCTGCCTTGTTAGTCTCGCCTATCTGCTCTTCTATTGTCTCCTGTATACTCCTGCCTATGCCTTGAAGTTTATATTTCTTAGCCAGATCAGTTATGGCTTGTAACGGGAGCGCCCACATAGCTGCTCTCTTTGCACCCGTGGCGGCACCGCCGTTCAAGAAGTCTATGACTTTTTCTACGAAACCATCTTTTGCTTTTCCGTCGGTGGGAGACTTGAAGCCCTGATGTAAACCCTTGATATGTCCAAAGAGGTTGTCCTGTATGTTATACAAGATATCTGCATCGCGTGTTTGAGGTGACGGCGCAAGTATAGCTTCAATCAATTTATCAGCTTCGTTCAGAGCTGATCCCACAGGCTTTGTCTGCATACCCATCTTACGTCTGAAGAAGTTAGCTACAGCGTTAAAGAACCTACGTAAGGTGCTAGTAGGCTCTCCTTTTACATTTATACCTGCTAGTTTTTGTTGAAACTCTGGATTACCAAAAGTTTCTGCCACGAACTCGTCCAGATTCTGTGATCCATATGCAGTGTCTAGAGAGTCTTTGACATTGTTAAATAGTGTATTGAGTTGTTTTGTCAGCGGATGTGACTTGTTGACTATCACAGCAGATGTGGCTGCGTGCGTCATCTCATGCAGTATGGTGTGTGGGTTGATGCCAGTTTCTGCGTTTAGCACTATTGTATTTGTTTTAGGATCAAAATATCCGGCAGCAGACTCACCTGCTGGGTTGGTTACAAACTTATTTACTTTGACTTTTGTATCGCCTGTAAGTCTGGATAATGCAGTGGCTATCTGTTCCATGCGTGGGTTAGGCGTGGTAAGAGCAATGGCCCGGAGCGCGTCTGATAATCTACCTTGTCTTAACAAGTTACCAACAACTGGATGAGTGGGTATATCTAGGTTAACTACAGCATTGGACATAAGATAATCAGGTAAATATTTATCTATATCTGCTTGAGTTGCAAATAACTCTGTGTCTTTAAAAGTAGCCCCTTGATCTATCAGGTTTTGTTGTGCTTCCAACGCATTTTCAAGATCTCTATCTGCTTGTTGTTTACGTTCTATTGTAACTGGATCATTTCTCGTAGCTTTTTGCGAGTTTTCACGTCTTCTGGAAGCCCTTATGGATTCAGCTTGAAGACCTAGTAAATTAGTCACTTGTTTATTTGTGCTGTCACTAAGATTTTTTCGTACCCAACGTAAAGCCATTTTAGCTACGTCTGGCCCTGTGCCTGAAAAGTACGCTATCTCTCCATCAGATAAGTCTTTACTTGCGCGAAACTGTTTGGGGGAGAACGTAGCTTCGTGTGTTATGACATCTAGAGCATCATTTGGATTTTCTTGTTTTCTAAAATATAACTGTGCTGCTCTTGCTTCTGCACGCTCTGACGTTTCTGTTTGTTTTTTCTTGCTTTGTTGAGCAGGTATTTGAGTTTTTAACAGCTCAAGTATTTTTGTATCATCTTCTTTTGTGGTTTCTATGTCTAACGATTGAATTACAGGGTCGCCCTCTGCATTTACAAAAGATACTTTCTGCTCTCCGTCAAACTTTTTAGTGTAAAACTCTAGCTGTCCTGACTCTGCTCTAGTTTTTGCAGGAACTGCAGCTGCTGCTCTGTCTGCGGCTTTTTTAGTTCTACTCTTTACCTCTTTTCTTATTTCTTCTTTTTCTTTTGTTGTTAACTTCTTGATTGTTGTTTTTTTCTTCGCAGCGGCTTTCTTCGCAGCTCCTTTTGCAGCGGTTTTCTTTGGCGCTACAACATCATCAAACTCTTTTTGTAGTTTAGCGACTTCACGGGCATCACCCTCTGCAAATACTTGCGCCTCTAACTCTTCATCTGTTAGACCTTCAGTTCTTTTTTGCTCTTCTAGGTCTTTCGCTTGCAAAGGAGTTATTACACTCACTGGTTTGCCGCGTTCAGCTGCTCTTTTAAGAGCTGCTCGTACAGGAGTTTGTTTGTCTCCTATTTTCACAGGTTCAGCTGGTGTTTCTAAATCTACGTCTCTCCTTCTCGCGCCCGTGACATCAACTGTCCTAACACGTTTTGGTGTGGTGGTAGTCTCCTGTGCCGCCGCCGGGGCTGCTTCTTCTATCCTAACAGACATAGGATTGCCTTCTGGGCCACGAATTATTAACTCTCTCTCAGAGTCACTCCCCGCAAAAAGAACATCATCTTTATCAACTTCAAAGAAACTTTTGGATCTGCGACCTTCTATGCCTGCACGAGGGTCCGAATAATTCTCTATTCTGGATACAGAAATTTTATCTCCGGGAAACTGTCTGTCTAAGTTCGCTCGTAAAGCTGTGGCATATCCGGGATAATCGTCAGACTTGAGCGCTCCATCCAATAAATCAAAAGATTCTTTAGGATCAAACTCTGTAACATAGCTGTCTACGGCCTGACCAACAGCCGGAAACTCCATGCCAGCACCCTCTTCCCCCATGTTTTCAAAAAACTCATCATACTTGCCGAGAGTAAATACAGGTTTGTCTTTCGCCGTGTCCGCATCTTCTACTGGTGCGGTCACTGTCTCTGGTGCAGCTTTTGTTTGTATTTCATTAATACGTTTTTTAGCTTCTTCTTCTGTTACTCTACCTTCGTTAAAATCTTCTTCTACCTTTAATTCAGCCTTAAGTTGATCTGGCGTAGCTTCTTCTCGTAATTTAAGTAAACGTTCTGCAGCTTGTTCTTCTGTTATTATATCTCCATCTAAATCCTCTTTTATTTTTAATCCAGCCGTCACTTGCTCTGGTGTAAAACCAAAGGCTGTTCTCATCTGTTCCGCAGCTTCTTCTTCTGTTATTTTACCTTTCTCAGCTTCTGGTGCAGCTTCTGGTGCAACTGCTGTGTCTGCTGGGACGCCTTCTTTAGCAGCGTCTTTCTCCATCCTCTTACGAGCCGCCTCTGTATCTCTGCCCGCTGCTTTTTTCTCGGCGTTTTCGGCTCTAATATCTGCAGCAATGCCCTCTATCGTTGTATCTACTTCTGGTGCCGCCGCTGCCGCCGCAGTTGCCGCTGCATCTACCTCTGGTGTTGTCCCTTCTGCACTATCTATCAATGCACGTAGTTCTGCAGACTTTGCTTCTTCATCTGTGACTGGAGCGGTTGGACCTCCCTCTGGATCTACGTCTACATCCTGTGATCCGTCAGGATTTGTTTTGATGCGTCCACGTACAGCAAGTTCTAATAAGCCTTGAACAAAGCCGCCCACACCGCCACCGATCAGAGCTTGCTCACCTGCACCTTCAAATGTGCCTTGCTCTGGATTGTATATACCCTGCTCAATGAGGTTCTGCATGATACCGGCAGAGGCTTCCTGTGCTGCCTCTACACCACCCTCTTGTGCTATTCGTTTTAACGAACCAACAAGACCCACGGTTGCATCTTGACCAAGACCTTTTTTGAATACGCTTAGTATGCGTAGTGGGGAGATAAGCTCAGTGGCACCGACACCAAAACCAAGTATGGAAGCTTTCGCTCGTTCTTCTTCTGTAGCGTCACCTGCACGGGCGCGTTCACTTGCCTCACCTGCACCAGCAGTGGTGGCTAGACCAGCAGCTAAAAGAGGGTTTATGGCAGCTGCGCCAAGGATACCACCAAAAGATCCAAGTCCTTCGCCAAACTTACGCGTCCCAGCAGCAAAACCGCCAGTATCTCGGTCTATGGATAGTGCTTCTTGTACGGGGTCAAATAAGGATTTTATACCGTCACGGACTGCTAATTCTTCACGTTCAGGAAGTATTGTGGCTGCACCAAGCGCACCGGACTCTAATATACCCGCCGCACCAGAAGCCGTACCTTTTAAAAACTCCTCTAAAAAATCAGGAGTTATATCATCTAGAAAACCTTCATCATCTTCAAATTGTTCTAAACTAGGCTGTGTTGCCCCCAACTCTGCTACACGCCTAGCACGATCTAATGCTTGTGGTGTATACTGTTGGTTAGCTAATGATATTATCTGCGCTTCAGTAGCGCCATCAGGAGCTTCTACGTCTAACGTAGTGCCATCTTTTAAATTTAACTCGTACAGAGGCATTACATTTACCTTATGTTATGGAGATTTTTTTGTAATACCTGTCACATTGCTAGATGTAATACCAGCAGATGCTGTATTTTTATCCCCTCTTTGATTCAACAATTCATTTAGACGTTTTTCTAAACCTGCTCTTGAAGTTAATACACCAGACATCGACGCTGCATATTGTATTTGTGTATACAAATTTTCTCGTGCCGCATCTACGGCAGCTTGCGATTTTGCAAGTTCCTCTGCTGACGCTCCTTTTGAAACATTGGCAGCATGCTGCCTAAGAGCGGTTTGGAAACCTAAATCATCCGCCATTTGATTGTCATACATCTCTAGCAATTTAGTGTTAATAGAGTCCATTTGTTTTTGTAAGGCATTGATATTGGTAGTACGCGCTAACTCTTTACGATCTGCGGCTTGAGACATTAATTTTAACATCTCTGTATCAGCTCTTAAGTTAGCAATGTTTGCATCAAGTTTATTTTTTACTTCGTTTTCTAATTTTGTTTTTTCCTCGCCGGTTATTTTTCCTAACGCTTCCGAACCTTCACGGCGATCAGCAGCCGCTTGCTGTAATGCAAAATTAGCGGAACCTAGGGCAGATTTACCTAGATCAACATCAACTTCAATGGCTTTGGACTGCAAGTTTAACTCGTCCATCACACGTTGACGTTTTGCAATCTCCTGCTGTCTACCAGCTTCCATACCGGCACGGCCTGAAGATCCAAGAGCATCAGCTATGGTGGAGCCTTGCGCGCCCAACAAAGTAGCCATAAGGCGCTCGTTCCGTAACTTGTCAGGGTCCATCTGCTCTTTATTTAAGGCTTCGAGTCTTGACATCATGTCAGCATATTGTTCTGCTTTTTCTTCTCTACCTAACGCCTTTTCAGCAAAAGCTAACCCTTCAGCTCTTTCTGCTTTGGGGTCGATGGCCGCTAAATTACTAGCAAGCGCTCTTCTTTGTGCCTCTAATGCAGCAGTGCCAGCGTCTAACTCTCCACGTTTTGGAACAGCTATTCTTTGTAACCCTGCAATGCCTTCTGCCAAAGGATCTTTTTCAGGTTCTGTAGTGGTTTGTTGCTCTTGTTCAACCGGTGGTTCAACTACAGGCTCCTCTGCGGCTTCTTCTGGTTTTTCAGGATTAACAGGTCTTGGAGTGAATAAAAACGCTCCGGGATCAGTCTGCCCCATTTTTCCGGGGATTGATAATATATCATCCACCCCTTTAGTTAAGAAACGAGCTGCTGTATCTGCTCCCTTCAACACGCTTTGCGCTGGGGACCGCATTTCATCTGTGCCTAATAAAAATTCTTCTGTACTCTCATACGCATCTCGCAATCTACTACCTTCAGGTGCAATGGCTCGTGCTATTTGTTCTATTCCAGAGAAAACAGTAGGTAGTGGCAGAGCCTTTATAAGTTCATCTGCTCTCTCTTGCGATATTGTTCCTGCTTCAAGATCGCGGAGAATATCTTCTCTTTGTTTAGATCTTGAACCTGTATAAGGACTTTCAACTTGTTTACCCTCTTGAAACCCAACAATACCCCCCTGTGCCATTCTCTGCATGTTTGGTCTTGGCTGTGGGGCTATACCTTGAGATGCCATACGCTGTCGCTGACGTGCTTGATTAGTTGCTAACACACCAGAGACACCTTGTAACACCTCGTCTTTTGTTCTGCCTACCATCTCAGCTTCTAATTGCTTTGCGATGGTGTCTGGTTGTGTTTGTACCTGCATCTGCATATTTCTAGCGGCGGCGTCTTTTTCTGATTTTAATTTTTGTAACGCAAGCAGATCAACAAGCTCGTTGCTCATTTTACTACGTTGCTCCAAAGCCGCAGGGTTGCCACGATAAGCGTCTGTTTTTTGTTCAATAAGTTCGTCAATACCGTATGCCATATCTGACCCCTAAGTACCCGGAAAGATGCTTTTGTATAAATTCATAACGCCGCCAGCAGACTGCATTGCACTGGTTAACCCGCTAGGCTGTGCGTAAGTGTATGACTGTGTGGCTAATGGTAAACCTTGTAACAAGGACTGCATGTATTGAACCTGTTTAAATGGGAAGTCACGCTCTTCTCTAAACTGTGCGTAATCTGCAGCTATACCCTCACCTTCGATACCACGTTCTTGAGCGCCCAGATCAGCCTGTTTCTGTAATGCAGCCAGTCCAAACACGTTAGTCGCGTCTTGAGCGGTTTGTTGTCTACCCTGCTCTACATTGAATTGTTGTGCTGCTTTATCAAAGGCATCTCTGTAACCGGCACCTGTAATACCAGCAAGATTTTGCAATAAGTTACGTTGATTCTCAGCGTCCATGATAGCTTGCCGTGACCCGCCAAATGCACCTGCTCGTGTGAGTCTACCCGCAGCTCGTGTGCGCTCGATATCAGACTGACGACGTGCCTCATCAATCTGTGGTTGTAGCGCTTGCTGTAGGTATGGATTCATATACTGGCTGGCAACACCTGCACCGGTAAAACTAGTAGGAGTAAACGCACCCATCTGTGTTGTAGGCACATTCAACCCAGCTATGCCCTGAAATGCTGCTGTTTGACCTGCAGATGGACCGGCTGTTAGAGGCCCGCCATAACCTTGAAAACCCATGCCTGCAAGTGCCTGACCCCGACCAAGCATTTCGGTAACATACGGACCTACATAGTTAGATAGGGCAGACTCTCTACCAATTTCTTGCGGTGCAGCAGGTGTAGCTGCCGTTGCAAGGTTCGTAGGAGACGCCTGTGTTGACGCTGTGGTTGCTGAACTTTGTGGTTGTAACATAATTTATCTCCTACGCAGGCAAAAATTCTTCGGGGTCGATTTCTTTGCCTTGCTTTGTGCTACCGGTGCGCTCTTTACGCACCCTTGACATCATTTTTTCTAATACTTTAGCACCTGCGTCCGAGTTGCCATTACCAAGATGACTAACAACGTCCGCTGGGATTACAAATTCACCGTCACTAAGAGCTGCAGGCTGTTCACCTTCTATGCTTGCATCTATCTCATCAGCCATACCATCGGTAGCACCGTCCAAATATTGTGGTCTTTTAAGTTCTGCCATACCGCCTTCTTCAAAAGGGTTAATTTTACTAAGAGCATCAACTATTGGAGAGACTTGATCTTTTAGTTTATCCACTACATTCGCATCTTCAGCAGGTAAAACTTTTAAAAGAGTTCTACCTTCGTTTACAAATATCCCTACTCTTCCGTCGCTCAACATTCTCCTAACGGCATCCGGCCCATAAGTTTCTTTTACTGAATTGCCTTCAGCAAACTGAGCTATACCACCCTGTGCAAACCCTTTCATAGCACCGCCCAGTAATGCTGCTTGTGCAGCCGGACTTAACTGATTGAATGATTGTGCGGCAGCAGGGTTATTAGATGTAGCAACACCAGAACCTTGTAATATACCGGAACCACCTGCAGGCATGGTGCCACCTCTGTTGCCAAGCGCGGAGGCTAATTGTGCTGCCTGTGCAGCGGAGGTAGCCGCAGGGGTAGCAGCCGCAGGGGTAGCAGCCGCAGGGGTAGCAGCTATTTGTTGAGCAGCGGCGGCTTTGGCGGCATCTTCTGCGGCGCGGATGGGAGCTAACTGTTGCCCCATTCTGTTTTGTGCTGCTAGATTCGCCCTGTTTAGTGCTTCTAGCCCAGCCGCCTGACCCGACAAGTCACCACCTGAAAAGCTAACATCAGTAAAGTATCTTTGCCCACCACTACCGGGTCGGCGTGCAGGATCATACGTGTTAGGCACTTGCATACGACTAGCTGTATAGGTAGGAATTTTACCTTGGTATCCAACCTTTTGTTGAGGTGTATCAAACAGCCCAAAAGCATCCCCTAAAGCACCTCCAGCAGCAGCTATTCTACTATAATCAATATTGCCTTTGGAGTCTGTAAAAGCACCTGTAATTCCACCAAGGGCGCTTTGACCTAAACCACTTAACATGTCCAAAATACCGCCAGAGGATGATTGAGCCATGGGGTTTATTGAACCCGCACTAGGATTACCCGATAACTGACTATATGAAGTATAAGGACTACCGCCAGAACTAGGCTTGCTGCTACCACCAAATAGACTTGATGCGGCACCACTAACCGTATCTATAACAGAATCATACCAAGCCATTACCTACCTCCAGAGACGAGCCGTAAAAGCTCTTCGTTTGCGCTACCTTGTGAGTATGGACCTCTATAAAAAGCGTCTTGTACAGGGTCTCTAAAAATACTTTCAAAATCATATGCAGGTCCAATCTGAGCTGGGTCCGGACCTTTTACCGTAACGGGAGTAAAAGCTGGCTGTAGTAATGGCATTATACCTTGCTGCTGTTGCTGCTGTTCACCTTCACCCTCGCCTTCACCTTCACCCTCGCCTTCGCCCTGACCTTCTCCTGTGCCTGAACCTATACCAGCGCCTATGCCAGCACCTATTATAGATCCTATTGCAGTGCCAATTCCGGGATCTCCAGTTACAGGGTCAACAGGGGTTACAACCTGTTGGTCTACCGGAATATAATCAAACACGTTAGTAGGCACCTCATTTTGCACATTCTGCGGTATGGTGTCAACTTGTGGCGTGCTTTGTAATTCCGTTGCAACGGCTGTTTGTGCGACTATATCTGCAATAAAATCTGTGTCTACATCAGTTACCTGATCGGGAGTTTTACCGATGATATTTGCTATAACTTCGTTAGCAGTAGAGGATTCTGTTGTGGGTTGTTCACCTATTATATCAGAATCTGCATCAAATCCGGCTTGTTGTTCTTGTATAAATTCAACTGGATCTTGACCTATTTCTTCAAAAAACTCTAAATCGTCCTGTGTAAGATCCGAAAGTTCCGGTCTGGGTGGCAGATTAGCAGGATCTATTTTACCCGTGCTAACAGGCTCTGGTGCAGGCTCTGGTGCAGGCTCTGGTGCAGGCTCTGGTGGACTATAATAATCTTTAGCAATGTTAAATACTTTATCTTTATCTTCTTGTGACAAATCACCGTAGTTTATGACTCCTGATTCGTTTGGAGTAACACCAGATTCAGAAAGAATATCACCAATCTGACCTTGTAAATCAGACTGGAACATTGCATCGCCAGCTATTTTATCTTTAAACAAAGATTCTAGAGACTCAGAACCTTCAGTGATGCTTTTTACTTGCTTTAAGTCTCCGCCTTCGTAACTGGCTATTTCCTCTTGCAGGAACTCTCTTTGAGCCTGCGTCAGATCTTCAGTTTTCAGACCGGATGACTCAACTATGTTTTTAAAAGACTCGTCTGCAGCTGCCGTATACTGTTGATTATATTGAGTTTGATTAACAGGTAGATCTTCTAATCTGCCCTCTTTTAAGAAATGTCTCCTAGCAGCTGAGTCAGTTACGTCTCCAAGTTTATTAAGCTGCTTATACTCCTCCACGTTAAACTGATTACCTGTTAACGTGTTTACAAACCTATCTTCTATCTGATTGTTTACTTCAGTTACATTTACACCCAAAGCATCGCTTTTAGCTGTTAAATCACCTTTTAGCTCCTGATATTCATTAGAAGCTATCTGTATTTTTTCAAAATCACCTTCTAATTCTGTTCTTAGTTTGCTGGCAGGCGCATCTTCTGCAAAATTTTCATCGTAATAAGACTGTGCATCTTTCACAGATTCATTGTATTCACGCACTTTTGTATTGTAGTTGTTTACAGCAGTTGCATATGCACCCTGTTCAGTAATCCCCTGCATGTCTTCGCGGAGCTTATCTACTTCAGCTTTTAGTTCGTTCTGTGTATTTATTTTGCCGTCTAAAGTATCTGCATATTCATTATATTGACCTGCTTTTTCCTGATATGCAGAGTTCATCTGATCTATTTCATCAGCTTTGGCCTCGGCACTTTGATAGCTATCACTAACTTCCTGCACACTATCTTTAAGTTCTTCACTTAAAGGCTCGACCGCATCAGAACCATAAAATACTTCTTCGATCTCTGATGGTGGATCATCATCACCAAAAACATCTTCCTTAATTCTGGTTATAGCCTCTTGTGCAACAGCTTGTGCAGCAGCTTGTTTAGCACCGGCTGCTAAAATCTCTCCAGTTGTGGCCTCTGCACCGGGTGCAAATCCTCCAGCTATTTGTTGTGTTACATATGCTCGGGCAGACGCTTCAAGAACATCTCCAATGTCACCACCCTCTGCTGCTACATCTGCACCTTCTATAAGAGGTAGCGCCCACGCATTGCCGGTTGATACAGCCGCAACTTGCGCGGCAAATTTTACAGGATCTTCTCCTATTTGTTTTATGCCCTGTTCTACACCCTCAATAACAGGGTCAAATACTTCTTCGACAGCCCACTCGCCTACGTCTTCAACTGTATCACCAACCCATTTAATAGGCTTAGTGACAGCTTTAGTTACGCTTTTTGCTGCTCTTTTAACGGTTCTAACTACTGAACTCATGCAACTAAACCTTCTAGAGACTCTTTGCCTATTCTGGTGAATACACCGTAATCATCACTATCTTCATACTGACCCAAATATAATTTAGTGTCTGTATCTACTAATTTTCTCTGCACTATGCGAACTAACGGCACTAACTCATCGCCAGTAAAAGTAGCGTTCCAGTGAGTTATGCCTTTGTTCTGCAAATACGCATAATATTTGACCATGTTATTTGCATAATTTCTTGCGGTGTCCACGTTTAAAGGACGACCTACCATTTTAGTTTTGTTTTTACCCTCACCCACATGCCCAATAAATACAGTATTTCCTATCTGGGTGACATCTGCAGAGGGCATAGATGCCTCGTTGGTAAAGTTAAGCAAGTCCTCTTGCAACGAATTTTCACCGCGTTGTTCATCTATAGCCATTGTTATAACTTCGTGCGTTTCTAACTGCTGCTTGTTGCTATCTATTACCTGCACTAGCTTATCTCCAGTATGCTTGCAACAACATGTAGTCTATTTGCTGTGGCTGCAGTAACTTTTAATATTTCACCAGTTTGTACCACAAGAGGAGCTGTCAATAGTTCTACTGTATTGTTTGCACTAACAGCTTTAGTTTTAAATAGACTAAATGTGGCAGGGGATGACTCTGCATCGGTTATTGTTACCGTTATAGTATCCGCGTTGCCAGAGTCCTCTGACACAAGTATAGACTTCACTATTCCTGTGGTTAACGAAGGAGCAGTATACAACGTGGTAGCGCTGGTGGTGGTCAGATCCTTTTTAGCATTTACATATACGTTTGCCATTATCCTAAAAACCACGCTGTTGCTTCAGGGTCATCTGTTGTATTTGCGTTTCTTATGGCTGTATCCAACTGGCTAAAATACAACCGAAGCACGTTATTAAACTGCTCAAATTGTTGTTGGTTGTATTCCACAGGCGCATAAGGAAGGGCGGGAGCGCGAAATGGTATATCATATCTGGTAGTATTTACACCACGAGTCGGCATTATCGCCTCCCATCAGGACGCATATCTATCCTTGGTGCGCCTAGTTGCCAAGTAACGCCCTCTGCGGAGGACTCTATTCTCATAGATAACTGTCTACCTCGAACTCTTACGTTTATTTGATCTGTAAACACTTCTACAGGAGATGAAGCAGTGCGAGTAACGGTAGCGTTATTTACTCCACCCAGAGAAGGGGTAGAGTGTATGCCAGAACCAGAGTTACGCAACGGTTTTAGTGTCATAGTAACAACTGGACTAGTCGCCGTAGAACCATCAAAGCTTACATCAGGTATAACTCTATTTACGTGCATAAACTTGTGACCATCATCAAGATCAAATTCAGATGATTCTACATAAGCAGTGATCGCGGCAGCACTTGACCCTTGATTATCGTCAATACCACTCTCATGGTCCACCAAGTTGTTGTCGTAAGTTGCTGCTAACGGGTTATCACGTAACCCAGAATCAAGCCAAGCGGTTCTAGCCAAAGTTCCGTAATACCATATATCCTCTAAGTAGTTGTATATAACGTATTTATCTATATTTGTTGCACTTGATGAACAGTAGAACCACCAGACTTCATGGAACGACTCGTTAGTGCCTGAAAATACTTGTGAATACTGCTCTGTATTGAAATCATTGAATACGTACCTGCGAACATCACACTTTAATGGTGAGGTGCGACCATCGTATTTATAAAACTTATCTTTGCCCATCCAGTAAGCCACGCCGTTTGCATATCCTACGGCATTTTGAGATGAGATAGATATATTTTCTCCAACGACGTTAGCTGTCCACACAGCAGGTGCGCCAACATATTGTAACGAATATAAGGAAGAGTCAGTGAATACTAGAACCTCTTGACGTGCCTGAGATGCAGCCACGATCTCCGTGCCTCTTGATAGTCGCAAACTCCCAGCTTGATTTGTAGCTGAAGGAGTCCAGTTTGCCGCGTCTTCTTGGTCAGACCATCTTAAAAGTGTGGGGTCTAACGTGCTACTACCTATCTCGTTTGTACCAAAACAAAATACGAATCTACTTATATCAGACACTAGTATTAAATTCTGCACTTCGGGGACATCGGATGCACCAGCACGGCTAGAGAGAAGAACTCCTCGTGTTTCTACTCCGTTAGAAGCATCCCAATAGTATACGCCTCCACCTCTGTGTCCGAATACTAAGTCCTCACCAAAGTTTGATTGTGACCAAAAACGAACTTCTGTAGTAGAAGATACACCAAAGCCCCAAGAACCTTGACCCCAAGTACCAGCACCCCAACCTGTAATAGGTGTGGCAAAAGCGTTACCTATGTTTATCTGATAAGCTGCAGATACTGAAGTACCGCCTCCAGTAGCACTGGATGAAGCTGCAGAGTCAGCTGTTATGGTGTATGTATTTGCAGCCGAAACAGCTGTAAGGCTAACATTAAACTCGCCATTTAGATCCAAACCGCCCACAGTCGATACGTTACTAAATGTAACATAATCACCATTCTTATACCCGCCGTTGGCATCAGTGACAGTAACCACTGCAGAACCTGCAGTCGTGGTAAAAGGGTTTGAAAGAGTTACAGTGCTGCGCAGGGGTGTTATATCGTTATAATTACCAACGTTTTCTATATAAAATTTAAGATGTGTGCCTACACCTATAAGATTCTGATCTCCAAGAGTCACCCAGTTGTGCAATGATCTGGCCACACCTTCAAAAGTAGTCTCAGATATGCGAAGCCAACCACCTATCTTCTCTGGTAAACCTTGTCTAAACCTTATTTTATCTCCGTCATAGTACCCGCCTTCAGTAGAATAACGAGTTCCTTCACGGTTTATACCGGGCTTTAACGATATTTTTTGCAGTGGCATGGCTTAATCCTCCGCTAACGCCCTCATTCTATCTACTAACCTTCTAGCACGATTAGGCACCTGAGTATACCATCTGGAATCAACCATCTCATCTGCGGCTTTATTCCAATCTCTAGCGTCTACACCAGCTTTCATACCTTTAAACTTGCTAAGTCTGGGTCTGCCCATATTAAACATCATATTGCAAATGATGTGTTGTGCCTCTTCTGGCAGATCATCAAAGTCTGGATACAATACTTTGCATTCGTCAATCGTCACTGCCATGTCCAAAGCAAAAAGGTTCTGCACACGATCTTGTTCCACGACTGTGCCAACAGGTTTGCTGTGTTCTTCGTCACTTTCTGTGATGAGGTGGCCTATGCCACAGGTTGGCAAACCAAGATGGTCCAAATAAATCTCGTATTTGCACCCTTCATCTTCCGCGATTTCTTCGCGTAATTTATCTTTATTCATTTCTTAAATCCTTTTATTCCGCGTATTCCGAAGCTTGCGCCGATTGAGGCGTACATCGCCCACTGAAACCACTCTGGTGTACGAGAAAGAGCCGCAAAACCCTCTTCGACATACGGTTGAGTAAACGGAATAAAGCACATGGCAATTATAACAATGAACAGAATCGTCCATGCTTCGTCCTTCCAACTGTTGTCAGAAGACTGTGCCATTATCTTTTCCCAGCCAGCTTCGTGAGTGGCTGCGACTTTCATAACTTCGGCTTCGGCTTCGGCCTTTGCTTGTGCAACTCTGCCTTTAGCCTTTGTTTGCTCTATCTTCGACTCCATGAAAGAACCGGCTAGATTAGCTATAGGTCCGATAAGTGCCTGTATCATCTTGATAAAACTCCTTTTGGAAGTGGCTTACAACTCCAACCAACAGGTTTGTATCCCCGCATATGAATGTGAACCCTTTCCGCTAAAACCAGTGCATGAGCTTGACAAGCACGTTCAGTATCCTGCCATTTTTGCGCCTCTAAGTAAGTGCATTGCTCGCGTTGAACTGCGCTTGTGCCAATTAAACATGCTATAACAATAGCTTGATACATTATCTTCTTCTACTTTTTCTCTTGGTATTCATTATGTTTTTAAGAGTTTTAGCTTGTTTAGCATGTGTTTTAGAAGCTTTACTAAGACCTTTAACAACTTTTTTTAGTTGTCTTCTACCTCTACCAGTAACCATTGTTAATCACTCCTATTTTTTATTCATCCATGCTGTTGTACCCATGTACGCACCAACTATGCCTGCGCCACTAAGAAAAATGAGATCGGTGACTGCACCTAAACCTTCCAATTTTTCTGCAGAACACCACGGAGATGCTAAAAATACAGCGTAACAACCCATAAAAATTAAAGTATATCTAGCCATGCGTAATTGAGCTATATTTTTGCGTAGTTCTGTTTCTGTTTTCTTAATTTCTTTGACGTGTGATAACTCCTCATCAGATACTATACCGTCGCCATCTTCATCGTATTCTGAATATACACTATCCCTCTGTAACTTCTTTTGAGTCATAACACGATCTCCTCTGCGTTACTCTGAGCTACAGTTACAAACAGAAAAGCAAACAAGGCAATAACTACCAAGATGATACCGGCGACAAGTAACGTGCCTTTAATCGTCTCTTGAAGTTCTTTAGCCTTACGAGCCGCTTCACGGCGGGCTTGCGCTTGCGCCTCTTTCTGCTCTCTGAGTGCCTTATTATGATGATTTATAATCTCCTGCCATGTATCTGGGCCGAACCGCAAGTTAATCATAGTTTTGATTTCTTGCATCTGCTCCTGTAATTTTTTAGCTTCAAGCACCGCGTCAATAGAGCCTTTGAAGCTAATATCACCAACGCCAGCTTGTTTATTGCGTGCCTCATTAAGTTTTTTCTGACAATCAAATAGCGTTCCGATCTGCTGTGAAATATCAGCAACTGACTGAACATCATTTATTCTCGCTTTTATAAATGCGATGGCGTTCGACGCTGCTGCTACGGCTGCTACTGCTGTGGTGATTGGTTCCATTAGATCTCATCAGGCCAGTCGTTGATTTTTGCTACAGCCGTGACATTACCGTCACTATCTACAGTATTTTCAAACAAAGCCATAAACGCTGCAAGATCCGCTGCACCATTCAAAGCAGTCTCTATCTCTGCGCATTTAGTGCGAACAGCATCTCTATATGTTGTGACTGAACTCGGTATGGCGGTGGACTTTTCTGCGTTGCGAGTAACGTACCAGTCATGCACCGCAAGCTTGTCGTTTGCCGTGCGCTTTGTCTGTGCAACCCACGTAGTTTTTAATCCGGGTGTTACCATTTGCTGTCCGGTAATCGGATCATTTACAGGATTACCATCTGAGTCTACTTCATTCACATCTGTCAGGCTTTTTGGAATTAGTGTGCCATCTGTCTGACGACCCCAATAAAATCTGTTATCAAATGGTGCCTCGCTTGCTGGTGGATCTTCCCATCTTAAACCAAATGCTTTCTTTTCTGCATCCGTATATCTCATCCATACTTTAGGGTGCTGGGTGCCATCAAGCCCAGTCCACTCCCGTCCTTCCTTAATGACCAAGTGTTCAAGTTTCCACGGCATTAGTTTCTCCTATCGGGCATTAGCAAATTTAAATGGCTGTTCGGCAAAGGCGAGGAAAATGTAGGTGCCGCCTGATGCGTTCGTTTCACCATATGTAGCATTACGAATCTTAAATCCATTACTTAAAAAATCTACATGAAGCAGATTTGATGTGTATTCAGCATTACTAAGGTTTGGAAATAAAGGGAATTGCATCTGATTAAATGTATCTCTTTTATTATCATATATTAACCAACTCGCAGCACTGTCTGTTCTTTTTAAAAGCAACCAAGCTGGCCTGAAACCTGTGTAAGAAAATGGACCATCTGTGGAATTATTACCTGTATAACTTCCAACCTTGCTGAAGCCGTCAACGCTGTGGAAACAGTAGGCCACATAGTTAGTTCCGTTAGTGCTTTCATAACCTAAATTGACAAGGGTATCAGTATTATCGGGGAACCCGCCATTAGAACTATCGGTTGCTACAGCATTAGTGCCACTCAGTGCTAAAAATTTATTTGTTCCTAAAATGCTACCGTGTGCTCGCCAAGCATCTGTTGTATTACGGGCTTTTGTAATGACCAGTTCAGGTGCTTGGTTCAAGCCGTGTCCAAAACTCTCAGACACTGTTGATGTGCCAGTGTAGGTGCATATCGAAAAACCCGCGTCAGTATTAGCCGATACGCTTGACGTTATACTTCCATTAGAGTTACTTGATGCGCTGCCACCAGCTTTCCACGACCAGCCGACAAATGTAACGGTATTTTGATTAGTCCCATCATATGCGCTATTTCTACTGACAGTAAAACCATCACTATCAAAACTAGATACAGTTCCAACATCACCTTCGGCAGTCGTGTCGTTTGAAAATAACCGCTTGCCAGCACCTCTAACGCTATCGTGAAGTTCGTGATACGCTGTGCCAGAACGTGATTTTATCCAGAGCCAATCAGGTTGAAACCCAACCCCAGTTATAGCCTGACCGTTACTACCGTCACCAGTGTATAACACAGTATTAAAATTATCATCAGCTTGGCTGCTTTGTCCGGGGCCGATTGTTATGTCTGGTAGGTTGGCTGAACAGAGGGCTAAGAAGCCGGACGGCGGGGCGTATTCAAACGTGCCAATACCGTTTTCATCTGTGTTCGCAGAAGACACATTTGCGCTGTCTTGACCAAAATTAAAAGATATAGAAAAATCTCTAC
>CAACVD010000088.1_pt1 | contig 36410 bp, 31 predicted proteins | sample 2381771 | NCBI WGS metagenome assembly CAACVD01 (sample SAMEA5211965, study PRJEB30684) | marine metagenome | biome: Marine; feature: Epipelagic; material: Water | collected 2015-10-15 | depth 15 m
TTGGAGGTGTAGGTAAAGGTTTAGGTTTAACTGCTATAGGTAAATATATGAAAGCAATTTTATTCCCCATTATAAGAAGAATACCAGGTATAGGTACTTTAATTTCATGGGCATTTGGTTATAAGAGATTTGAAAAAGGTGATGTTATTGGTGGTCTTATGGATGTAGCAGCTGGTTTTGCTTATTTATTCCCAGGTCCTGGTACGTTAATAGGTATTGGTATAGATATATTGAATGCTTTTATGGACGCTAAGATGGATGGTTCAGAAGGTAGAAGTTTAAAGAAAATTAATATTGATTTAAAAAAATGGTTTTTAGGAGTATATACAAAAATAGAAGATACTTTCCCTATAAAGAATTTAAAATTATTTGTTTCAGGTTTTACTTCAGTTTTTAACGGTGATTACAAAGAAGGTTTTAGAAAAATGGCAGGTGCTATACCGTTCTTTGATGTATTAGCTGATTTCTTTGGATCTAATGAAGATGGTAGTTTTATAGATAGGACTATTAGTAAAGGTATTGATATTAAAAATCTTCTAATCAAAGGAGCTAAGAAAATAGCAAACAATTTCTTAAAACTTATAGTTTCAATGGTACCTAATGTATTTGGAGCGAGAGACTATGTAGCTGATATATTAGGTATTGATTTAAAACCAAATGAAGATTTAAAACTTAACGATCAAAACAATTTTAAAGAAGTAGATGTTAATAGCGATAGTAGTAAAAATGCTGACATATACAATAATTTTGATAAAAATTCTAAAGCTTTGCATTCAGTAGTTGATAATACTAGAGATAGTATAGCTATACAATCTGAAACTAATAAATTAATGAATAAATTAGTAGCAGCTATTGAAAGTGGAAGTTTAGGTCGTCCTATAGTTACTACTTCCAATACTGTAATTAACAATGGAAGCAACGGTGCAGGCGTAAGAGGATTACAACTTGATGCGATTAGTTAACGTTCCTATGGTTATATAATAAATATTCTTATGGCGTTAGATAGGAATTTGTGGTCTTTAAAATTTGGTAGAGATGCTTCTTTACCTGTATTAATAAGAAGCGGCAGCCCTATAGGTTCTCATGATATAGACGTTATAGGTAATAAAATGTATAATAAATTAGGTAATTCTAAGTTAGATTACATTAATGTATTGAATGATTTTCCTTGGACTAAAAATCCTAAAGCTTCAAGACAAGACGTACCTTATTGTATTTTAAATGAAAAAAGAATTACAGTTAATAGTACTGTAACTAATTTGTTTTACAGCGTGGCTGCTACAGGTGATTCTTTAACATCTTTAGTTAGACAGTTAGAATCAGGTGCATTGTTTGGTGAGGTTGGTAAAACTACAATTGAAAGTATTAATAATGTCGTTCAAAATGTTACTAATGATGGAAATGAAAAGGATTTATCAGAAACTTTATTAGGTCTTCAAGATGAACTTTCTAATGCAACTGGTGCAGAAGTTTTTAACAGCTCAGTTTTAAAACCATATCAAGGTTTATATACAACAGAAGATACAGGTTTTAAATATATCATGCCTCTTCTTAGCGATGATATGTATAGAAATAGTACTATAGAAATGGGTGCAGACCAAAACAACATAGCTGCAGGTACTATGAGACAGTTCGCTAATTTAGCTACTGATTTAGCAGGTTTAACTGATGTAATTAAGCCTGGTACTTATATTGAAGAATCTCAACAATTCAGCATGAAACAAAAAGGTAGATCAGTACAAATTAATTTTCCTTTATTGAATACTGGTACATATGAAGATATTGTTACTAACTGGCAATTTTTATTCGGATTAATTTACCAAAATCGACCAGGTAGAGTTACTAAATCTATAGTTGATATACCAGTTATATATGAGTTTAGATACCCTGGCGTTACATATATGCCTTATGCATATATTGAAAATTTAAGTGTTAGTTTCTTAGGTAATAGAAGAACTATGAGAATGAAAGTACCAGTATCGAGATCAGTTAATTTTAGTACTGATAGAGGTATTCAACAAAATGATATTTTAACTGCAGTACCTGATGCTTATCAAGTTAATATTACAATGAGAGCTTTGAATGATGAATCAAGAAACTTTATGTATGAAAGTATAAATCCTGGAGTCATTGTTGCCTCTACTAAAGGTAATGCAAATCCTTTCAGAAGTATTGTTGATGATTTTAAAGATAATGTTTCAGAAATTAAAAATGCGGGTAAAAAAATGGCTAGTGATTATATTTCAGATATAAAAAATAGTATTGGATTGGATGGTAATAGTAGGAATTAATTAAAATGGAAGGAAAATATCAATCAAACATACCAGACTTACCTAATTTAGAAGATTATAGGTATGAAAATATTTTTAAAGTTTATCAAACCGGTGATAAAAATTTTTATTTCTATAATATTAATAAGAAAATAGAAATACCTAGTGATTTAGACGAATCATTTTTTGATTATGTAAATTTAAATAGTAAAATTCCATTAACCACTCTAAGTTATCAATTATATGGTACTACATACTTGTGGTGGCTTTTAATGGTTATTAATAAAATTAATAACCCTGTTAAAAATTTGCAACCTGGTAAAATAAGATTTTTAAGGTCACAATTTTTACAATCAGTTTTAGATAATCTTAAAAATCAGCTACAATGAGATTTAAAGAATTAGAAAATTTTACTAATAATAACTCAGAAATTTTTGAAGCAATTATAAACGATCAAAAATATTCTTTTTTACCTTTATTTGTAAATCCGGAATCAGATGTAGTAGCTTTAACTAAGCCATCAGTAAGAAGGTTTGTAATAAATGATAACGTTTTGGAAACATTTCATGATGCTGAAATAGATATTATTGATACGGGAAACGCATTTGAAAGAACTATTATTAATAATAAAATTACTGAATTTGACAAAACTGCAAGTAATTTTAAAGGGTATAATTTTAGAGGTGATGGTAGAGATTTGTTTTTTATAGAAATTATTCCTTTAGCAAGTAATAAAAATATTACTAGTACTTCACAAAAATATAAAAATAATTTCGGTTATAGAAATATCTATTCATGCGTTGATGTAGAATTTGTCGACCAACCTGAAAGAACGTTAAAAAGATTAAAATTAAAGGATTATGATAAAGTTCTTTTAAGTCAAAGAAAAAGTTTTTTCTCTTCTATAAAATTATTAGATTCTAAAAATAAAAAAATATCTCAAATATCAAATAAAGATAGGGAAGCTCCTACTGGTAAATGTTTAAAAAAAATAATTACTGATGGTTTATTAGAAACTGATTCTAAAAAATTATTTGAAACTAGCGGTGATGGTGAAACTAAAAACTTTGAAGATGGGTTGTCTAATATATTTTATAGTTCACCAAATAATAACTCTTACTTAGATGATTTACAATATGTTTATAAAAATCACGTTAGTAATAGTTCTAAAAAAGATTTTAGTTTTCTAAAAAAAGAAAATTTTACTAATTTTTATACCTTAGAAAGTGCATATGAAAAATTTACTAAAGCGTTTAATAAAAGAACTAATGGTGGGGGTAGATATAATTTAGAAAAATTAGTTATAACAGGAGCTACTGAAAAAGATTCAAATAAACAATCTTCAATAAAAATACCTGATGGTCTACCTTCATTCGGTGAATATAGTGATGTAATAAATTATAACTTTTTTAATACTAGTGAGTTATTAACTGAAAATTCATTGAATACAAAAGAAGTACATAGTTATAATTTTAATAACAAAAATTTTAACATTGAAAAAAATGATAGTAATATTATAGCAGGTAAAAATAATTTTACTGAAAATTATGTAAAGGATTTAAAAGGTAAAAATGCAAGTCCTTATCCGAATTTTGTATTAAATGAGACTAAAAAATTAAATTTAAGTTATGAAAATGTTTTTTCTTTATATGGAGAAGATGAAACAATAAGAAGAAATTATGGGTTAAATAAATTACTTAAAAATGCTTTATTTACAAATTTAGCAGTTCAACTTACTGTAAAGGGTCAAATGTTTAGAAAATCAGGTAGATTTTTTAGCTTAGATAGATCAGGTGATTATCCAGATAATAAATTTGATAATAAATTTTTAGGTATATATTTTATAATAAATGTACAACATGAGTTTAAAGATGACGATACGTATTTAAATAATATTATAGCAGTTAAAACTTATCATTTTGACGATCCTAAATTTAACGAAAATACTAAATGACATTACATACAACAACATTACCAAGTTATCTTGATACTATAGTAGCGCAAGAAGAAAAATTTTATAAAAATTTCACTAACTTGTTAGATTTGTTTGAAGATTATACAAGTGAAATTAATTTAAATATTGATTTTGCTAAAGCTAAATCTTCACAAAATGTTTTTGAAAATACTGCTAAATTATTTCAAAAATTAAATGATGATAAATTTAAAATAAATGATAATGAATTAAATCAAGATTCTACTGAATATTATATTGAAAAATTTTTATCGTTAAATGAAAAATTTAGACTAGGTATTCAAACTTTAATGGATTTAGAAGGAAGTAACAACATATACTTTAAAAATATGTCAGATGATATCGGATATATAACCAATCAGCCTACATTGTATGATGATTCAACTAACCCTTACTATGATGTTCAATCAACAGTCTTTTTTAACCCGTTAAATATAGGATCTTCACTTTATAATAAAACTACCACATCTAATCAATTGTTACAGACAACTTATTCTAAGTATAATAATGCTTTGATGAGAAATTGCTTATCAGGTTTAGATGTAAGCGAAGTTGCTAATATTAATTCATCATCACATGGTAATAATTTAGCTGTAGATTATAGTTATGTTAAAAGACATTTAAATTTATCTAACCCAGTTAATACAAAAATTATAGATATACTTGAAGGTTTAGGTAGTTATTTGTTATATATTAAAAATCAAAATAATAGAAATAATTTAGCTGATAAAAACGCTATATTTTTAGCTTTTGAGTTTAATCTAAATGATACCATTAATAGTGTAGATATACTACTTAACAAATATACAAGTAATCCTGTACTAAATAATGATAATTTATCTACAAAAGATAGTTAGTCATTAATTTCCTCTACTACAGTAGCATCATCAATAAGTTTATTTAAAAGTTCTTCTCTATTCATTGTAAGAACTTTCTTTTCAGCATTAGTGTCAGTTAATTGTTTTTTAGCTTCAATTTTAAGTAACTCAACCTCTTTAACTGTCTTATTTTTTTCGTTATTAATTAAAATTTTATTTAAACTTTCAATAGCTGCAGCTGAAGCTCCTACTATTTTACTAAAAGCTTCTAAATCTCTACTATCAGGAGCAGAAGTAATAAATTGTTTTACTTCATCGACATAATCAACGCTACCTTTAACTAATTTACCTGAATACTTAAGTAAAAACTCTTCTAAATTTTCTCTATCTAAATTTAGCTCATTTTTTTGAACCTGTTTTACACCTTTTAATTGCTGTAAAAGATCATCAACTACTTCATCTACATCTTCTTCCATATAATTATTTAATACAGTTGATAAAAAGGAAAAGTATTATAATATTGATATATGAGTGTAGAAGTTAATATTAAGTTTTTAAAGACGCATGATGATGCTAAATTACCTACTAAAGCCCATGAAGGTGATAATTGTTTTGACCTTTATGCTGTGGAAGATACAGTAGTTCCTGGTAGTAGTAGAGTTGGAGGTGTTAATGTTGGTAATGCAGTAGTACCAGTTGGTATTTCTGTAGCTGATATAACACCTGGTTTTGGTTTTGTACTTAGACCTAAGTCAGGTTTAGGTTTTAAAGCAGGTTTACAACCTCATCTCGGTGAAATCGATAATGGCTATCGTGGAGATTGTGGTGTAAAGATGTATAACTTTACAAGTAAAGATTATACCTTTAAGAAGGGTGATAAAGTAGCTCAAATTAAAATTGAAAAGATATATGATACGAAGGTATCTTGGGCGAAAAAGACTACTAAAGCTAAGCGAGGCGATGCTGGTTTTGGCTCCACTGGTAAATAATATGGAAGAAATTGAACATAAAGTAGACGTGGTTTTAGAAATGCTAATTAGTGAAATTGCATGGGAATATCAAAGACTTAAATCGTCTGAATCAAAATCTATTGATGCTTTCGTTGCTCGAAATGTAGCAAAAGAAAAAGCAAAGGAGATAGTTAGAAAGAAGCTTGAAAATTATGGGTAAAGGGATGGCACCAAAAAAAGGTTATAATGATAAGTTATATAAAGAAAATTATGACGATATTAAATGGAACAGTGATAAAATAAGTAATGGGAAAAGTAACAAGACAAAAGGTAACAGAAAAAAAGGTAGGTAATACTAAAATTAGAAAAACAGTAACAGTTACTGTGACTAAACCTAATAAAAGAAAAAAATAATGTTTAATAATTTATACGTAGAAAAGTATAGACCTCAAACGTTATCTGATTTAGTATTATCTGAAAGTAATAGAAAATATTTTGAATCTATTACTGATGAAATACCTAATCTATTATTTGTAGGTACTCCTGGTTTAGGTAAAACTACTTTAGCAAGAATATTAGTTAATGATATTTTAGAATGTCAATTTCTATATATAAATGCATCAGATGAAAACGGTATTGATACTATTCGATCTAAGGTAGTAGGCTTTAGTCAGACTAAGTCTCTCGATGGTAAACATAAAGTAGTTATATTAGATGAAGCTGATGGAATAACTATAGATGGTCAAAGAGCGTTAAGGAATACTATGGAGGAATACAGTAGTATGACTCGTTTTATTCTTACTGCAAACTATAAGCATAAGATTATTCCTGCTATTCAAAGTAGAACTCAATTCTTTGATTTAACCCCTCCTTTTGACGATGTAGTAAAGCGAATTGTTGATATAGTAAAGCAAGAAGGTATTAAAATTGAAACTGATCAAAAGATTAACTTTGTTAATTTAATTAAACAAAGTTATCCAGATATTCGTAAAGTTTTAAATAATATTCAAAAATCTAATATTGATGGTAAATTTACTGTTGACCATACTATTGATAATAAAGAGATAGTAAATGTAATTAATAAGCATATACAAGAAAAGAATGTTCTTAAACTAAGAAAATACTTAATTGAAAACGAAAATGAGTTTCAAGGAGATTATCATAATCTAATGAAACAATATTTAAACTTTGTTTATAGTTCTAGTATTGATGACAATAAAAAACGTCAATATATAGTGACGTTATCAGATCACATGTATAAGGACGTATTTGTTTTAGATAAAGAGATTAATACTTTTGCTTGTTGGGTTAATCTTGAGAAGATTTCATTTTAACTCATATATTGAGAAGTATTACCAACTTTATTATCAAAACTTACTGTTTTTGATGGAATTTTAGTATTTTTTGTTGGTAAATAAGCTTCAGTACCTTTAACTGAATCTCCTTGTTGAGTGATTCTAGGATTTGAAAGATTTGCATTGTTATTCTTTTCAAATTCTTCTTCATCAACTTCTTCAGGTTTAATCTTTACTTTATTATCATATCTTTGACTATCAGGTACACCTGGGAGATGGTTAGGGTCAACTTCTACTTGATCTAACATATCTAATGAAACTGTTACCTTACCTTGATTATCATATCTACCTACTGTAAGCTGTTTAGCAACATCAGCTACATAATCTAGAGCTCTGTTATCAATATTTCCAGGTCCTGGTGTAACTTCAGCAGTTTTGATATTAACAATCTTATAATTGCTATCTGAATCAAAGTAACTATCAATATATTCTTTTTGTTTAGCTGGTAAATTTTTATAACCGTCTTTTGATTTATAATCACCAGCAAGTTTTACATAATTACCAACTAAAAAACCTCCGTTAGACATTTTAGTAATGGTATTTTCAATTAATTTTAAGAATCTTTTGGCCATATATATTATTTATTGTATTTAGTATTATCTTCTATAGATAAATAATTATATGGCAAAAATAAATCTAGACATTTTAAGGAAGAGACAAGAAAGACCACCTCAATCTATCTTTACTGACCTTAAATTAGATTTATCATTAAATTATACAAGTAGAGATGAACTACTTAAAACTGAAAACTTAGCCGATGTTAAAGTAAGTAATAATGTAGATGCTATTAAAAATAGTATCATAAGTTTATTAACAACTTCACCTGGTGAAAAGATACTTAATCCTGAATTCGGAATTAATTTCGGTGATTTACTTTTTTTACCAGTTACTGAATTTAGAGCTCAATTAATAGGTGAAAATATGCTTAATCAAATTGAAAAATATGAACCAAGAATAACAGTTACACAATTAGGTATAGAAGCAGATAGTGAAGAAGATACGTATAATATTGATATTGGATTTAGTGTACCTCAATTTGCAGGAGAAAATTTTTCAATTAGAGGCAGATTAAATCAATCAGGATTTATTACAGCAAATAATTATGGAAGTTCATTACCTGAAGCTACTGGCGGTGGTTCTACCGGTATTGCAGGTGGAGCATCAGCATCTATAGGTGGTGGCTATTAATAATCTATTTTAAGATTAAATATTTTTATGTCTAATAATACTGACTTCAGTTTAAATAAAAATGCTTACGCTACTTTTGATGCTACTTCTTTAAAACAATTAATTAAAGAAAGATTAAATGAAGGAGGAATTTTTACTGATCAAGTTTATGAAGGTAGTAATATATCAGCTATTATAGATATTATTTCGTATTCATACCATACTTTGCTGTTTTATTTGAATCAAACTTCATCTGAATCAATGTTTAACCAAGCAACTCTATATGAAAATATGAATAGAATTGTTAAACTTATTGATTATAAACCAACAGGATATCAAACATCACTTTTATCATTTAATGTTAACGCTACATCAGACTTAGAACCTGGATTGTATACAATAAAAAGATATTCATATATAATTATTAACGGAATTTATTATTCATTTATAAACGATATAACTTTTAATAAAGCTACTAACGATATAGAAAGTTTAGGTTCAATTAGCGATAATAATTTATTATTCCAAGGTCAATACTTTGAATACCCTAAACAAGATGCTATAGGAGAAGATTATGAAGTAGTTTCATTAGTAATTAAAGATAATGTTAATAATGTACCTATCAATATAGACGGTAGATCAATAGGAATTTATGTAAGAGACGTAAATTCAGGTTTATATAATGAATTTACTGAAACAACTAACATTTTCTTAGAAGGACCATCTTCAAACAAATATGAAAAAAGACTAAATGAAAATGGGTTTTATGAATTCAAATTCGGTAATGGAGTGTTTGGTAAAAGATTGAATCAAGGTGATCAAATTTATATTTTTTATTTAAAAAGTGATGGAGAGGAAGGATTAGTATCTGCTAATGATTTAGATGGCAATAATATAAATTTATATACCACACCTCTTTTTGAAAATATAGGTAAAGATATATATTCAAAAAATTTAAATTTTCTTACACCTGATAAATTAGAAACTTTAGCTTTTTCTAATGATTCCGGTTCAACATCATCAAAAGGTAATGAAAGTGTAGAAGAAATAAGAGAAAATTCAATTAAGCTATTTAGAAATAGTGATAGACTAGTTTCAGTGTTTGACTATGAAACTACTATTAATAAAAATTTTAGCTCTATTGTAGATAGTATTAAAGCAGTTAATAATAATACATATCTTAATACATATATAAAGTATTTTTACGATTTAGGTTTAGATAGACCTAATGATGATCCTAGATTTTTATTCAATCAGGTTAAATTTACAACTAGTAGTAATTTAAATAACCTATACCTTTTTATGGTACCATCAATTAAAAATATTGATGAAAATAACAAAGATACATATTTAACCACTTCTCAAAAAAATAATATTATTAATACTTTAGAAGAGCAAAAAATGTTAAATGTTGAAATAGTACCGCAAGATCCTGTATATTTTGCTTTTAGTTTAGGTTTGGTTGGAGTAAATGAAACTTTAACAAGTTCAGTTTATCAAAATACGTTTTTAGTGATTCAAAAAAGAGAAAATGTAATAGTAAATGAACAATCTTTAAAAGATCAAATTAATAATATTTTTATTAATTATTTTAAAAGTAAAAAATTAGGTGATTTAATAAGTTTTACTGAAATAGTAAACGAAATAAAACAAATTGAAGGTGTATTACAGGTAAAAACACGTAAAATATCTGGAGGTAGTGTTGTAGAATCTGATAATTTAAACATGGTAGGGTTTAATTTAAACTATCCTGATTTAGATGTTAATATCTATTCTACTGATTTTACACTACCATTTTTTAAATACCCATTTTTATTCAACAATACTATAAAAAATAATATTATAATAGAAAATGCCTAGTGTTGATTATATTCAAAGAGCTAATTATGATGCTTTAGATGGTATCAATGTACCCTTTACAATTGATACTAATTTGTACACTAATACCTTTTCATCATATGCAGGTCAGTTAGGTGAAATATTAATAACGCCAGATTTTTCAAACGTTGATAATAACATAAGAGATAGCGGTTATTTTTTCGATTTTGGAGATGGTACTATAAGTGAGAAGCTTTCCGGTAGTTCAGCTAGTCACATATATGATATCCCTGGTAGATATACTATAAATTTAATAGTAAATGATCTATCCGGAAATGTTTATAAAAGTTTTAATAATAAAAGTATTGAAATTGAAGATATAATACCAGATACTATTAAATTATCGTTTTTAGATAGCATTAATACGCAAAGTAAATCGACACTTTCATCAGTTATGGTAATATCTAGATATAATACAGTTAGAGCATCAAATATTTTATCTTCTAATAATTATCCTATTAATATAAGTGTTTCAGGTGCTAATAACTTTTTTACAAGAGAAAAATATTATAGTGAAAAAGACGTTCAATTAAAAAATACATCATTTTTTCTAGATAGATATAATAAAAACTTTCAATGTATTGATGGGGTAATCACAACATCAGAAAATTTATATGTAAACTTAACTACTGCCCAAGCTTCATTATCTCCTGCAATTAATAAAATTAATTATTCTACTGAAAATACTGAAGGTAGCTTTTTTGTAGGTACTTCAGGTGTAGGAGTATTTTTATACTACGAGGACTAGTATAAATAATTTAAATGGGTGATAGAATAATTTATGCAAGTTTCAATTTAAAAGGCTTCGATGACCCTGAGTCTAAGTTTTATAATTACCCGGCTGCTAATTTACCAGTTTTAAACGGAGTTGTTTCTAATATTTCTCTTAATTTGGTAGATGATTTAAACTTGGATAGATTAGTAGTCTCTACAAATGGTATAGATGGTATAGGGTTTAACGATTCTACTTTTAATTTTTACGGTACCTATTTTAAAGATCAAAAAATTTATTTTACAGTAAAAGGAAAATCTGAAAATAATTTTCCTATAAAAAATTTACCTAAGTTTAGACTTAACGAAGAAGTTTTATTTAACGGTTCAACATATAAGCTTGGTTTATCAGTTTTAAAGAAAAATGGAAGTTTGTTGAACACTACTTTTTATGCTTTATCAGATGATTATGATTCAGGTGGGTATTATAGAGGTTATTTCTCAGTAAACGAAAAAATTAATAATTTAATTTTAAAATCTCAAGTAGTACAAGACGACAGTTTAACTTTTAACGGTAATTCAACTAGATTTAATATTGCTGATACAGGTGAATATAATTTTAGAAAAATAAATGAAGATAACAATCAGACTCAAAATTATAAAAATTTAATTTACCAAAATATTTTAAATGATAAAAAGGTATTTTTTGATGATTTTTTAGGTACTATTGTCGGTAATTTAAGCAGTAATCCTAATTCTTTAGGTATTAAGACTTATGAAAAAATTAGTAATTTTGTTAGTAATAATAATGACGTCAATTATAGCAATATAGATAACTTAGTAAGTTTATTAGCTTCATTAGATGTAGATTTTCAAAATATTAATATTAAATTACCAGCAAGTACTAAAAGATTGGTAGATAATTTATCAGTTAATCTTAGTTTATTAAGAGGGCAAAATAATGAATTTAATTTAAATTTTGATAATAAAGGTACGGTAAATTCTAAATTTCTAGGCATAAACAAAGGACCTAGATTAGATTTCTATGATACAAATATATATCTAAATGATCCTAAATATATTTTAGCTAGAGAAAAATTCAGTGATAAGTACACTTTACTTAATACAAATTTAATAAGTGCTACAGATATAAGATTTTATGATAGAATATTTGAATCAGAGCTTAGAACTGAAGTATCTTATAATCCTTCGGAATCTTTTGCATTAATAACTGAATCAGGCAGTGCTATTTTGGTTGAAAATGCATTCTTTACGATACAAACTAAAGTACCTTCAGTAGCAACTGGGTATTTTCAACTATCTGATTATAAAACTAATTGGGGTTGGGGATTAATCTTACCACCTGATTTGGGTAAAAGTAATTTCTTTAAATATGAAGGAAATACAGTAAATGAAATCGGGCAAGATTTAAGTAATGAATTTATTTGTTTCCAAGGAAACTATTATAGGTTAAGAGATCAAAATTTTGATCCAGTAGAAGGTGATCAAAGTAGTATAGAAAAATATTACACATTCTATGAATATTTAAGTACACCTTTAAATCAACCTTTACAAGAATTTATAGATTATAAAAATCCTAACACAACTATTGGACCTTTAACATCTTTTGGTAAATATAATCAAGACGGAGGTATAGTTCATAACGTTATAATCAAAAACTTTTTAACCAATACAAGTCTATTAACATCTAATGAGTAATTTAAGAATAAGTTTATCAAAATTGGTAATTAACAATAGTATAGTTAATGATTTGTCTGATGAAAAATTGGATAATTTAAAACCTTTTTCTTTTATTGAATTTTTAAACTATGCTAAATTAATAGAAGATGATATTAAAGCATTCGATAGGTATCAAGACTATATAAGAGAATGGTCAAGTTTTAGTAAAAAAACTAATACTAATTTTGATATATTAGTTAAACAAGAATTTTTAAATTTATTTAAAGAATTAAAATTGAATTATACTACATATGAGGAAAGAAGATTTCTACAAAATATAGATTATAATAATAATACTGATTTATCTATAGCAATTCCTTTCTTTGCTAAAAAAATTAAAGAAATTATATTTCTTTATAAAAATAAAAGAGATACTTTTTCAAAACTATTAAGAGAAACTAAAGATAAAGGAAGTATAGTAAATTTAAAAAATTATATCTCATCAAAAATAGCTGATATAGTAAATGAAGATAGTTTTAATGTAAATTTAATTTCTAATCTACCTTTAAGTACGATACCTACTAAAATAGAGATAGATATTGAAGAAAGTTATGATAACTTTAATGATTATTATGATATAGACCCTAATAAATCCCCTGAATTTTATAATGCTGATTTAAATAGAGAAAATTACTATTCATCTAATACAAACGTTATAAGTGGTAATGAATTTATAGATTTTGAAAAAGCTATTATTGATTTTATTAATACAAAAGATATCACTTTATCTGAATTAAATGAATTAAGTCCAAGACTTTTAGTTGATGAAGTAAATGAAGATTATTTAGATGATACAGATTATATAGATTATGAAAAAGGTGATAGAAATAAGTTAAAGATATTACAGCAAGCTGAATTGACTAAAAATTTATTAGGTACAGATTATTTCTTTTTAAGTACTGATGTTAATAAAAATTATGTAATTAATAATCTTTTTGATAGTAATAATAAAGTAAGTAATTTACTTAATATTAATAACCCAACTACTTTATCTATACCGTCGACTTCAAATAATTATGAAAGAGATGAAGGAGTATTTTTTAGACCAACCAAATTTTCTCTTTTAAAAATGAAAGGAGGATTTCAAAATTTTATAAAGAAGAATTTAGAAGCTGATAAATTATTTGTTTTTCCAGACCCTTCATCTTATGGCAACATTACTGGTGTATCAAATTCTAAAAAAGAAAGTCCATACGAATTTTTAGTAGATGATTCAGTTTATAAAGGTAGGTCATCTTCTTTCGGTATAAAAAATCCTAAGTTTGATAGCAGAGATCAAGGATTTTATAGTTATGATAGTTTTCAACAAAGAAGAGTAGGTTTTAACTATCTTAGTACTTTTCAAACAGCTATACCTAATATATACAACTACGGTATAATTGATTCTCACTTTTGTGATATTTACGGTAATCAATATATTACATATATTAAGGATTCATCATTTATTGAATTTGATACTAATCAAAATTTTGTAAAAGACAAGAAAATTTTTAAATCAAGTAATACTAGAACATCATATGTGAAGAAATTATCATCACAATTAGATTTTTTAGATAAGAAAAATTCAGAAAAAAATGTATATGTTTTAAACGTTAGTACCAATCAATATCAACCTATTAGTAGTTCATTATCAAATGTATTTGAAAAATATAATTTTAATACTCTTTTATATAATGAACTTAATACAAATATAAGAGATATTAATGTATTGTATGATATATTTTCTATTAAAACTGATAATTTTACTTTAATTGATAGTTATAAGTATGATGGTGATTTTAAAAATACTACTTCTAATCCTTTAATTTTAAATAATAACGGAGAAGGTTTAGTAAATTCAGTTACTAATGATTATATTGTAAAAAATATTTTATATAAAACTAGGGTAAATATGGTAGAATCAGCTTCTGCTTATCATGATTTATATTATTATGAGTTTTATTCTTATAATCTTAATACTAAAACTTTTAATACCATAGTTTCGCAGGATAAAAATTCATTTGATTATTTTAATGATAATTTTAAATTACATATACCAGCTAAAGTTTATAAAATTAGGAATAGTAATTTAAGTTATAATTCTAAAACCGGTTTATTTTCATTAACTGTGCAATATTTAGATTTGAATGAAAATATATACTTACATAGTTTATTATATAGAATTATCGATAACAATTTAGAAATATATTCAAATCAATTATTTACCCCTAACAATTATTACAATACGACAACTTTTTATACCAGTGCAGGCTTGACTGGGTATAATGTAGGTTCAATTAGTTCAACTCCAACCCTTTTATCAGCAGACGGAATAGTCGTCTTATAAGTATTATTATGCCGCATAGAGAAAAAACATTTAAAATATCTTTATCAGCTAGTTACCCATTTACAGGTGATAGTAATGTGACTACTACTCAATTTTTAAGGTTACAAGGTAATAGTTTAGTTGAGTTTAATACATCTGGTGTAGCAGTTACTGGTCAAGGGGACAGTACTAATTTAGGTATATATAAAACCGTGGTAAATTATGGTGATGGTACATCTGAAACCTTCGAATCTAGTCTTAACGAAAACTTAACATTTTCAACTCCTCCTTCAACCTTTTTTCATGAATATACCAATAACAATATAGTTTTATCTGGTCAAGGATTTTTAGGTACAGTAAAATTTCATTATATAAATGGTAATACCACTACAATAAATTTATCTACTTTTTATACTGCAGATAATTTGATAGAAATGCAACCAATTATAGTAGATTCAAATACTTTTTTTTATAATTTAAGTTCCAATACATCATTTAATTTTTTAGACCATAATAGTAAATTTTTTACTAATATTAACAGGGTTAAGCAATTCAAAAAACCAGATGAATTAACTGTTGTTACTGCAGATGAACAAGTAAATATAGAAACTATTCTTACCGATACGAAACAAGTTCAATTTCAAGCTTCTGAAGAAGTGGTAGAATCTGGAGAAGTTACCGACCCTGGGACTCAGTTTGGAATTACTAACCCTGCAGTTGAAGAAGGAGGTGAAGAAAGTAGAGGCATCATTAATGTTGAAGAAGGAAGTACTACAGTTACTATTACTAACCCTGGCGGGGAAATTACGGTAGGTCCAGGTGAGGAAAATATTGGTTCCGCTACTTCAACTGAAAGACCTGAAGAAGATAGATTTATTAATTTACCAACCCCTGAAATTGTTTTAGATGCATTTAATGGAAGAAATAACAGTTTGGAATTAGTTTATGGTAATTTGAATCAAAAACCAAGTGTATTAGGTAGATCTTCTTTTTTCTTTGATGAAAAATCTTCAAATATTGATTTAACAAATAACGATACAGTTGCTGAAGATTATATAACAACTAGAGGTAAAAAAGATTATACAAAAGATATTTATAACCCTTATATTGACAGAGTACAAACGGATGCTTCTATTGGATTAAGAAATTTAAAAAGCCGTAGAATTTTTAATGCAAATTTTGTTGAAGGTTCTCCCAATATATTACATTTAGGAAATAGTGTAGAATGCCCTGTAGCATTTTTGTCAAAACAACAACAAGAAGATAGCGGTTATATTTCAACAGATGACGGTTATCAGGGAATATACGAAGGAACTAAAATTAGGATATACGATGAAAGTTTAGGTGTATATAAAAGATTGGATAATTATAATAATGGTACACCTTCAACTAATATTGGTTTAAATAATACAGAATTAGGTAATGTTAAACCTACTCAATTTTCAAATGCTATTGATTCTTATAATAGAGGTTATTACGTTAGGTCAACTACGGTTACTAAATTTAAGAATCCAGATGATGGTGGTGTAGACCCAGATAATACATTTTTAAAGAGAATCCCAAAAGTTTTTTCTTTTACAATAGACGCGGTCTATGTTTTAGATGGTTCATTAAACGGTACATATAATTTTGTTAGAACTGATCCCTCATCTGAAGGGCAAATATCACCTGATGCAGAGGGTTATTGGGAAAATCAAAGTAATAATAAAATAAAATTTACTAGAAAATACAATAATGAAACTAGAACATTCAGCTATGAATTAAGATATCCGAAAGCCTCAACATATATTGTAATAGATCCATTAGATATATCAGTTGATGAATATTATCCTTGGGAAAGGTTAGATAATTATGGTATCGGGTTGCATCCTGGTGCATTTACATTTACAAACTCAGATAAAGATTTAACTTTGCAGGTACAAGAATATAGATGGGTACCTAAAAATCAATTATCTAAATGGGTACCTGCTAATTTCTTTTGTAGATATTTTATTACAAGAAAAGCAGGAGAATTTAATAATGGAGATTTAATATCAGGTGTTAATGGTACAGATATCGGTACTGTAGGATCATTAAGAGGTCCATATAATTATACCTCACAAAATAGTTTTATAGGTAATTATTATACGGATAGAAGGATTGAATATTTAACTGCATTAGCTTTAGAGCAAGTTAATAATCAAGATTTCTTTAATGATAGTGAATCGAATGAAAATCTTAATAGTTTATATGTTATAATTTTTCAAACATTTGGGTTAAAACAATATCAATATGATTTACCTAAAAATCAAATTAATGGTAGAACTATGAGAAGATTTGGAGAAAGATACACTCTAATTAAAGAAGGAGGAGATAAACATAATGAAGGTTTCAGAGGATTTTTACCTTCATTAAAGCATCAAGTTGCTATTTTTAAGGTGAAAGATAATATTGAAAATCAATCCCCATACGAAAATATTAAATATAATAAAACCACTGGTCAAATAGTGAGTTAACGTTCTTTAACAGTTTAGGCCCGTAGCGGGTGAATTCGGTAAAAATCCTTAGGATAATACCGAGCCAAGCTATCTAGGAATAGATAGAAGGTGTAGAGACTAATAGTATACCACTAGAACAGTGATGAAACTAACACGAGCGCCCGCCAATATTAAATTTATTGAAGATATAGTCCGAACTATATGGTAACATATAGATATAGTAATTAAAAAAGCTATGATAACATAATGCAGCGTGCAGCTGGGTCAGCATATAAGGTAAAACATTGATTAAATATTTTTAATGGCGATTGAAAATATTACATTTGATAAGTTATCAAAACTTAACCTTAATTCCAATGATAGTAGTTTTGAACTAAAAAAAGAAATGCTTCAAACTGCTCAAGGTTTAACTATCAATGAATATGATGTTTATGGTAATATTAATGACTTTAAAACTAAAAATTATACATCTAATTTTTTAACTGATTTTGAAGATTTTAATAACTTTTTTAAATTGGATGATAAAAGAATTAATGCTATACCAGATTTGGTTACCACTTTAACAGTAAATGGTAAAACTTCATTATCTGCTAATAATGATTTATTTTTTGAAACTAAAGGATTAAAGTTTGAAAATGATACTATTACTTCGGGAATTAACAGAAATAATGAAAGTATTTTTACCATAGATTTTTTAGACAATATTTCTTGCAAGATAAAAACAACTGCAGGTAGATATGAAAAGTTTTTTATAGTGGATGAAAATACAGGTGTTGTTTCTTTAAGTGTAACAAATACTGAAAATGAAAGATTGAGTGCTAATATATTTAAATACAATTTTGATAAAAGTAAAAAAATAATACAATTTTTTAAAGATGATTTCACCGGTAAATTAAAAAACTTTCCATTGTACATTCTAGCTGGGATAAGCAATACTTTAACTGCTTGTCCACCTGCTTTAGTTAATGAAGAAACATACTTTAAAACATTACCATATAAAAATCCCTTTCCTTTGGAAAGTGTTAACAATCTTGTATTTTATAGTAATGATTTAAAATATAATACTACTTCAGAAAGTTTAAGTAATTTAAAAAATAATTTTTTAAGTTATTATCCTCATGAAAAAAATGTATTTAAAAATGATAATTACGAAAATACTATTAAGTTATTCAATCTAAAAAATCATCTTTCCAATGATGGAAAATATAATAGCTTTAATCCAGTTTTATCAGGCGAATATCAAAGAAAATATACTAGTTTATTAAATTCTGAATTTATAGAAAAAGAAGAAGAAAATCTATTATTAAATTATGTATTTTATAATAAAGAATATAATTTTTTAGCTGATAAATATACCAAATTTACTTTACCAGATTCAATATTTCCGTTCGAGATAATGAATATTAATGATAGTAATCTATCTAAAAATGGAGCTTATGCAGCTAAATCTCCTTATTTTAGTGATAAAGTTTTTAAATTACAAAGTGCACTTTTTAACGAAAATAAAATAGTAGAAGTTGAAAATAAAGAGTTACTTCTGCAAAATTCGGGAATAAATTTTTTCTTATTGCAAGATAATGTTTCTAAATTAATTCAAAATTTAGTAGAAGATCCCATTGTTAACAACGGTACATATCTCTGTTCTTGGTTAAGCGGTAATGATTATGAAGAGGGTGTTTGGTTTGATAGATATTACAACCCTAAAGAAGTTACTTTCACTAAAGCAAGTATAGGTTCAACTAATCAAGTTTTTGATAATACTGAATTAGCAAGGATATATTTTAACAGTAATCAAATTCAAGATTATTTTTATGACATTGAAAGTAATATGACTTTTACTCCTAAAACTACGTATTATTATCAACGAGTTGGGAATAAAACTATTAAAAACATAATTAATAGTAATAATAATAAAATTTTAAAAAATACTTTTAATGTAACTTTAACTACAAATGTAAATTTCAATAGAAAAGATTTACTTTTTAATGAAAAAGGTTTTGATAAATTTACACCTGAGCCTAATGAAAAATCATTTAGTATAACTTTTGACTTACAAGTACCTGATTTAAGCTCACTAAATGCTTATAATATAATAGGTAATTTATATGAAGATGGTTTTTCACTTCTTAATAATTTTTACTTAACTCCTTTTATTATTATTCCTATGGATAATAAATTATATTTTTATAATTCAGATATGGAAATTATAAAAATTAACACATATCAAGATGTTAATGTAATTAAGGATATTTTATTTTTAGAGCAAAATAATAATTTTATATTAATATGTGATAATAGAATAATAAAATCAAACTTCGATGGAGTTATTTTAGATCAAAGATCAGATTTTCTTGCTATTAATAATTTATGTGGAGATCCTAATACTGGTTTAATGTCATATAGAGATAGAGTAGTTAGGGACTATAATGAATGCTCTTTACTTAAACATAATTTTAAAGCTTTTGATGGAGCAACTCCAGACAACGGCATAATGACTTTAAATTTAAATAATTTATCTATTAGTGGTATTGGAGATACTTATTTCAGTAATGCTAGTAGCGTAGTTAACACTCTTAGCGGGGTAAGAAAACTAACAGGTACATTAGGTAAAAAGTTAACTGATGATGTAGGGGTAAGTCTTAAAAAAGTGGATTACCCTACCAATAAAAATAATAATTTAAAAGTATTCAATACAGTAGTTTTTGAAAACTTCAACAATACTGAAACAATAAGCCAACCTATTTCGACTTCAAAAGATATATATTCAATTAATACGTATGATGAAAAACTTTATATACAATCATTTGACACTAATGTTTCTGGTGACGTTTTGAGTAAAGGTACAATAACACAATTTAGTTCTGATAGACAATTATTATCAACGTTTAATTTAAATGTTTCAGCAGCATCAGGGTGTTATTTAGATTTTATAAATGAAAATAATAAAATCAAATTGTTATCAGTAAGTAACGGTTTAGATAATACGTTAATAGTAGATAAAATAGATTTGGAAAACGGTAAAATAGAATCTACAGTTACTTCATTTAGTAGTAATCAGCTTATTTTATCTGCAAGTGATGTATTTATGATGCCAACTGGCTTTGATAATGTATACGATAAATATAAAGACAAGCAAGGGGATTTATATTTTAAATCTAGTTTTACAACTTTTGAAAGAGTTGTATTAAATGTTAATAAATGGAGAGATAATAATATCGTTTATGATAACTCTGCAAGTCCTAAAACTAAATGGAATAAAAATTTTGGTGAAACAGTAGAAAGAAATAATAGTGAGATATTTACTAAGATCCCAGATATTAAATACAATAATAAAGTAACATTAAACTTTGCGCTAGATTCAGGGTTGATAGATGTTTATTTCAATGCAACTAAAATAAATTCATTAACATTTAAACCTAATAGAGTTACAAATGAAGACTTTTTATTACCTTTCGTATTTTTCAATACACCTTCTATTAATAGTAAACCTTTAATAGATTTAATAAAAAATAATTCATACATTAACGATGGTGGAAAAATTAGTAATTTAAGAATATATAATGATACGTTGTCAGAGGATTTCATTAAATATCTACACCTAGATAATACGAAAATTGATAATTTAAATTTTGATATAATGTGCGGTGCAAGAAATAATATTGAAGAAGTTGAAAATTTATATAATTATAAAGTACCAGGTTTTAAAAATAACAATACTAAAATTTATATTAAAAATGCTGAATTATCTGATGGTTCTGCGATAAGATTATCAAATTATTTGAATAAAAATTTAGCTAAAGTATTACCATTCTATTCAACAAACATTAACTTTAATTACGATATAAATCTATGAGTGAAATAAGAAAAATAAAATTTACTACCGGTAACGAATTTACTTTAACAGGTACTGAATATATTGGGTACTATAATGTTAAAGATGATAAAGTATTTTTTGGTAGAGATTCTAATATAGAATTAGAGTCATTAACCACTCCGAGAGCTTTAGTAAATTTAGGTAAAAACTTTTTTGATAGATCAATTTATGATTTAGATATTAATTTAAGACATGATATAAATGAACTAAAATTTCAACCTAATGAAATAATTAATAAAAATTCATTAAATTTTAAATTTACTCAATTGTATGAGAACTTTTTAGATATATTTAGAAATACCTTGATTTCATCACCAGGAGTGCCAGAAAATTTAACTTCAGTAGCTTTTATTTCAGGTGAAAATCCTGGTGTAGGTCATAAAATGTTATTAGATGCGACACCATTGGATACTACAGTTAATTATGCATTATGTTCTAATAGATTTTTTAATTTTAATAATATGTTTAGACCTGAAGCTTCACTTCAAATAAACACTTTAAGGGGCAGAAGTAAATTAGATTATACAGTCTTTGTTAGTGTAAGTGGAAGCGTATTTACATTTAAAGCTCCTTTTACACCTACAGGAGATGCTTTAGGTTTAAATACTTTAACTTTTATTACCAGTACAACAAATTTAGGTCCGTATGGAGAAATTGTATTTAAAAATATAGTTGCAGTTGAAGATAATAATACTAATACTTTATTTTTAGCTGATTCCGGTAACCATTCAGTTTATAAATTAGATGTAGAAAATATAGTTAATGATGACAGGACAGGGTTCAATGAACCTACTATTAGAAATACTATAGGAGGTTTCGGAGATGATGATTTAAATTTCAAAGGGTTAAGGGATATTTTATATTTGAATGATCACATTTATACTTTAGATACAGTTAAAAAAGATGTTAAAAAATTCACAACTAACTTTGAATTTGTTTTAAAATATAATAATAATAAATTTTTTGAAAACGAAAATTTGGTAAATATATCAGGAGATTACTTATCAGATGAAATATATATACTTTCTGAAAATTTTAAAGTAAGAGTCATAAATGGTAATACGTTTACCGAAATTGAAACATACCGTTTTGATAAAAATTCTTTTCAAATAGGAGAAATAGCTAAAAAAATATTTTTCTCTTTGAACAATTCAAATATATATTATCTTATGACTAATTTAGGTGTATATAAGTATTTTAAGAATAGAAAAAATATTTTAATATCTAAATTTGATTTTAAGAACTTGGTTATTTCAGGGTTACCTCCTAATCTTCAAAGTAGTCCAACTTGGGATACAGTAGAAACTGAATGGCAAGCATACGGAGGTCAAGGATCAGCAACTGAATGGCAAGGTATTCCATCCGATTCAGAAAACTTTTCTTTTGAAGATATGGATATATTACCTAGTGATTTAAATATAGATAATATATGCGGTATAGGAAATAATAAAATAACATTTTTTGAAGAGTCAGATAATTTTTTAAGTTTCATGAGCAATGAAAAGCAACCGTTTTATAATTTAAGCGATATTATATTCGATGATGAATATTTTAACAATCTTACTATTAACACTTCTATATATAAAATTTTATATAATTTAAAATTATTGTCTATTAATTTGAATAAAAAAATTGAAAGTGAATATGATTTCTTTACTTTAAATTTAAAATTGAAACAAATTCTAAATTTTAGTTCAGATAAAGATGATGAAATGGGTAATTTATTTAATTTTTATGTTGGTTTAAATGAAGTTGTATCGGTTAACGTTTTTAACAGGATAGTAGAAGCTGTATACAATTATCAAGAAAAAATTATTAATAATATACAGACAGTAGTTAAGAATACACCTATACCAGCCTTGTCTACAGTTACTTTTTAAATAAATATTATTATGGCATCATCATTAGCAGGAAACCAAATTTGTAATACATTTGACGGACTTTTGAAAACTTGTGATAGTAATATTGTAAGTGGTACATTAAGACAAATTTCTGACGGATGTGGTAACACCACTCCTTTGCATTTATCTACAACAGCTGCTTGTATTAACGGCGCTACTACTATTGGGGGGAATGTAGCAGTTGGTAGTAATTGCGTTCAAATAACTGCTAGTTCAGGCAATACAAGTATTTGTGGTTTAGCTACAGTAGCTAATTTATGTGTAGCTGGTATAGCTACAGTAACAGGTGAAATTAGAGGGTGTGGTGATATAACAGCTTTTTATAGTTCTGATTGCAGATTAAAAGAAAATTTAGAACCTATTAACTCTAATAATATTATTAATAGCTTAACTGGCTATTCATTTGATTGGAACGAAAAAAGTGATAAAGAAGGAAAATCATATGGAGTAATGGCTCAAGATGTAGAGAAAGTAATGCCTGAGCTTATTCAAAATAGATTAGACGGTTTCAAAGCGGTTGATTATATTAAATTAGTTCCAGTGCTTATTGAAGAAGTCAAAAGATTAGGTGGAGAAATTGAAGAACTTAAACAACAAATAAATAATTAATATGGGACAATCATTAGACGGACTTAACATACAAGATACATTTTTAGGTTTAATTAAAACTAACGGATGTAATCAAGAGTTTACATCATCGCAAACAGTTTTAACAGACGGAGGTGGTAATGATGGTTCGCTATCATTAGCAACTGCTGGTCAAGGTATAGTTGTTACAGGTAATGTTACTACTGATGCTGGCGTTTGTGCTCAGGGAGGTATATGCACTGGTAATGACATTATTAATTCATCTTCAGGTGGCTCAATTACTATATGTAGTAATGGAATAACTACACCAGCTACTTTAAAATTAAATTCAGCTAATGGTAATATAGCAACATCTGATGGAAATAATAAAATATGTATATCATCTTCCGCGACTGACAAAGTAACATTAGTAGGTACAACATGCGTTACTGGGGATTTAAAAGTTGGAGGAGATGTTATAGCTTTTTGTTCCTCCGATAAAAGATTAAAAGATAATATTAAACCATTAAACAATAATAGTATCAATTGTATTAATAGCTATGAGTTTGATTGGAATGAAAAGAGTGTTAATACAGGTAAAGGTATAGGTTTCATAGCACAAGAAGTGCAAGAAGTATACCCTGATTTAGTAAAAGAAAGACAAGATGGTTACTTAGCTATTGACTACGTTTCTTTCATACCTGTACTTTTAAATGAAATAAAAGAGCTTAAGCAAAAAGTTGAAGCTTTAGAAAAAAGTAATTAAGTTGAAGCTTTTCCTGAATAGGTAAAGTCTTTTACAGTTATTCCATCATTACCGCTGTATGATATACCTAATCTTAAACCATTAGTATATACGTTATTATGGTGTAAACCTTCAATATCATTATTAGCTTCTGCTTCAAAAATTCTTTGATATTCATTATTCACACTTACATCAAGTGACATTATATTTAAATTATTTCTAAAACCAAATCTATAACTATCAATAGTACTTGATAATGATGGTATATCAGTTGAAGATAAAAAGTCATATTGAAAATTATTTGTACTCAATCTACACGTCACTGAATCATTTTTTTGACTAACTAAACCATTAGTAATGGTATTACCGTTGGGGTCTTGAAAAATATTTTTTAAAGCAAATCCTCCTGTATAATCAGTAGCTATAGTAGCTACATGACCTGATACACTTTTTTGATTAGTACCTGATATACTCATTAACCCTAAACCAATACCGCTACTTGGTTGGTTAGGTCTATTTAAATCTATTCTATCATTTTTAGATGTTACATTATCATCTGAACTTAAAGGATTTAAAAATAAACTTATAGCTAAACCTGTGCCAAAAACAAATTCTTTTTCAATTACTAAAGGTAACCCTTCAACAGTAAGGATATCAAATTCTCTTTCAGTGGTAAGTACTAACTCTCCTACTTTAAATGATATATAGATATCATCGTCAGGAAAAAATACTTGATCGAAAATTAATCTACTACAATGAGTATCATCATCCCTAGTTGTTATGGCCATATTTATATTTATTAGCCAACGCTAATCTTCAAATCTGTACCATCTCTCCATACAACACCTTTTTGTCCTGGATCTGCAGTTGGTAAAGCATCAGCACTTAAAAATAAAGTATTGGCATGTAACATACAACCTGATACTGATGTAATACCTGTACCAATAATAGCTGAATGATCATGCCCAACTTTAATTCTATTACCTAACCCTCCTGCAATAAATGCTGCTGAAGTTGTAATTGTATTACTTAGACCACCTGCAATAGTACTATGTTGCCCTGTAAAAGCTCCAATATTTTTATAAGTACCAGCTGCATCAAAATCACAAACATTAATACAATTTTTACATCCTCCTATAACAGTACTTCTATATCCAAATGTATAATTAGCTCTACCCCCTATTACCGTACTAACTAAATGTGCTCTGTTACAACATCCTCCTATAATTACACTATCTACAGAAGAACCGAATTGATATTTATCAGTCATACTTTGACCTGTTTTATTTTTTCGACCTGATATAATTACATTACCATCGTCACCTGAAAGAACGCAATTATAGAGACCTCCAATAATTGAATTATTACATCTACCAGATAAACTATTATTGAAACCTCCTATCATCGTATTATTGCCTATAGAAGTTGATGATTTATCTGTAATTATCATAGAATTGTCCGTACCTCCAAGTATAATACTTTGAGAAGAACCCACAATTTCATGACAACATCCTCCAAATATAGCACTATTGAAAACGTACTTATCAGCATTGGTATGTGTACTTTGAGCTGCACCACATGGTATACAACCTGCGGAGGTAATGGATGAAACACTTGCACCTATAATTGAATTAGCAGCCAATACTAAACCACCATTAGAGCAAATAAATGAACCATTGGCTCCCATAATAGTAGTTGCTTGAGGTGCAACACCACCGATTATACTATTTGCAGCAGCTATAATACCATTTAATTGACCATCTTTGATAGTATTACATTGACCTCCTAAAATTGAATTTTCCTTAGGGTCGCATCTAAAATATGGAGTAAATCCACTTCCTCCTCCAGTTAAAGGCGTACCATCAATACTATTTTCAAAACCACCTACTATTAAATTTCCTGAATAGTTAGAATTTATATCATTACCACTACCTGCTATTACTGTACTATTGTTACCATTTGTAAAATTTTGAAAACCTCCAATAACTGCTGATCTATTTCCTATCACTCTACTACTTGTTGCAGCTACAATGGTTGAACAATAACCTGAAATTGAACTTCTTGAATCTATAATTCCTCCTCCTCCAACTGCTGATGACGGTACTTGAACTGTTTGTCCATTCACCATAGTAATTAAAGGTTCATTACCTGTAAGTGAATTAGTAAAAGACGCTTGAGGTAAATTGTTTAATGTAATAATAGCCATATAATATATTTATAAAAAACTATTTGAATTATCAATATGTTTATATATAATATAGTATGAAAGATTATATTGCAATAGTAGAGAAGTTAAGATCAGAGGTAAGAATTAATAGATACAAAGGTACAATAGATGATATACTATCTTTTGTTGAAACTAATTCACTTTATGAGAGCTTTGTAGAAAACTATAATAAGTTACTTGATAACAATTTTCATTATTATGATGCTTTGGTAAATACATATAGCAAACTTAAGAGAGAAGTTGATAACAAATTAAACTAATATAAAATATATTATATGTCTGATAATTATGTTATTTTTAACCCTGAGGGTGGTTTAGGTAAAATTATTGCTTCTACTGCTGTATTAAAGTATATTGAAAAAAAGTATCCTGATCATAAAATTATAGTATTAACTCCATGGGCTGAAGTATTCGTAAACAATCCACGAGTTTATAGATTTTATAAATCAGGTAATCATCCTTATTTTTATAATGACTTTCTTAAAGGTAGAAAAAGTATAGTTTTAAGAGGTGAACCTTATTTTCAAACCGATCATTTATATAGTAATCAGCATTTAATTAAATCATGGTGTGAATTGTTTAATTTACCTTATGACGGTGATTGTACCCCTGAATTATATTTTACTAATGCTGAATTAGAAAACTACAACAATAATATTGCATTAGATAAACCTATATTATTATTTCAAACTAATGGAGGTCCATGGGATTTAGATAAAACTTATTCATGGACAAGAGATTTTCCTCATAAACAATCTCAAATTTTAGTAGATGAACTTAGTAAGATGTATAATATACTTCATATATGTAGAGATAAAGGACCGCAACTTAATAATGTTACTAGAATAGGTGATACACCTAATAAAAGAATATTTTTAAGTTTACTTTTAAAAACAGAAAAACGTATATTAATTGATAGTTGTTTACAACACGCAGCAGCAGCATTAAATTTACCATCAACTGTTTGCTGGGTAGGTACAAGTCCTAAAGTTTTCGGTTATGAGATGCATAAAAATATATTACCATCAGAACCTAAAAAAGATTTACAATCTGAAGGTATAGATAGTTTATTCTTTGATCATGACTTTAACGGTCCTGAGCATGAATTTCCATTTAATACATCCGACATTTTTAATCTTCAGAATATATTTGATAGCGTAACAAAATGAAAAATATAATTTTTAACTCATCTATGCCAAGAGCAGGTAGTACTTTGCTTCAAAATATCTTTTATCAAAACCCTGATTTTTATGCTACCCCTACTGATGGTTTTATAGAATTAATAGTGTCAGCAAAAAATAGTTTTACGCATGCAGATGAATTTAAAGCATCTGAAGATCAAGACTTAATGCTTAAAGCATGGAGAAATTTTTGCAAAAAAGGTTTAGAAGGGTATACAGATGCTCTTACAGATAGAAAAAATGTAGTACTTAAAGGTAGAGGATATATTTCAATTTTAGATTGGATGAATAATTTTTTAGGTGAAAGACCTAAAGTTGTTACTATGGTAAGGAATATGTGCGGTATAGTTGCATCGTTTGAAAAGATGTATAGAAAAAATCCTGATAAAGCTCAGCAGTGGTATATACCGAACGAATTGAGAGGTACTACATTAGATAAAAGAGTAGATATGTATCTTACTAATCCCCCATTAGCTTTTTCACTTGATGCATTAAAAGATGTAATATACCAAGGTTTGGATCAACATTGTTTATTTTGTAAAGTAGAAGATTTAACTTCTAATCCTAAAAGTATAATGAAAGAATTATATGATAGGTTAGGTGTAGATAATTTTGAACATGATTTTACTAACGTTGAGCAAAAAACTCATGAAAATGACATTATACATATGTTAGATAAAGATCTACATAAAATTCAAAATGAAATAAAACCTATTAACGAGGATTATACTAATATATTGCCTCAGCATCTCATCGATGAAATTAATAGTAGATGCGAATGGTATCAAAAATATTTCGGATATATCGATTAAACACTTATCTTAAGATCAGTACCATCTCTCCATACAACTCCAGCTATTCCTGGATCAGCTGTTGGTAACGCTGCAGCACTTAAGAATAACATATTAGCATGTAGCATATTACCACTGACTGAAGTTATATTTGATCCTGCAATAAATGAATTACTATGAACTTGTGAGAATAATCCATTATGTTCACTACTTCCTTCTCCTGATAAGATTGTATTATTCATACCACCTAAAACAGCACTGAATGGAGCATCAATTCTATTACTTAACCCGCCTACGATTGTTGAGGCATAAACTACTTTAGGTAGCTGTCTAGTAAATTTCAATTTAGCTGCACTACTATCATCTCCCACGTATGACCAGAATAAACTATTAGTTGAAGCAGCTTTTTGCGAAATAATATTACCATATCCACCTAAAATTGAATTAGAATTACCATATACGCAATTACACTGACCACCTAAAGCTGCAGTATGACCACCTGTAGCATGGTTAGAAATACCACCCCCAACAAATACATACCCCCCTAAAGGTCTTCCACCGGTTCCGTCAGGCCCAACATAAGTCGATGATGTGTTACAACCTGCAATATTTGCTTTACCACCTGCTATTACACCTCCAACTGATCTGTTTTGATTTCCACATCCGGTAATAATAGATGCTTTACCCTCAGTAGATGTATCAATAAAGTTATTAACACCACCTGCAGCAAAATGACCTGTACCTGCTGATAGTTGAATACACTGACCACCTACAATTGTAGTATTACTGGTACAAACTTTATTATTTAACCCTCCTACAATTGCTCCGACGGTACCATAAACTTTATTAGTATTACCACCGACTGTTACTGCTCCGTCTCCTTTAACTAAATGCTCACATCCTCCAATTGACACAGCTCTTGAACAACAAATTATATTATCTTTACCACCTATTATTGATGAATGAGTACCGTAACAAATTTTATCACCTTCACCTGCTAAAATACTTGAGTTATAAGCAGCATTGCATATTGCATTATTTTTACCAGCAACTATAGCTTGTAAACCTAAAAACCCAGCTGTTGAATCTAATGTATTACACAATCCACCAATAATAGCTGAATATCTGTTACCTTTTATAATATTTTTCTGACCTCCTAAAATAGATGAATCTAAACCACTATTTTCATTATTTTCACCACCTATAATAGAAGTTTTACTAGGAGCGGTACCTTTATTGGTGCCAATCATATTACTTAGACCTCCCACTATAGTATTAAAATTTGCAATACCAGCAGCGCCTACTGCATGACCTATACAGCTTCTACAACCACCTAATATCGAATTAAATTGTTGTAAAGTCCCTCCTGAATTATTAATTACTCCAGATACTCCTCCAATTATAGTATGACCTACACCTCTCACGTAACTATTTCTACTTATAACTGTATTACTTATTTGTCCTGTTGCATCGCCTCCGACATTATTTTTATAGCCTCCTACAAATGAAAAATACCCTCCTCCTACATTATTTAATCCACCTAAAATTGTGTTAACCTGACCTGATTTTATATCACCGCTTATTCCATTTACAATAGTATTATGACCGGCTAAATTTATACCTATTACATTTGTTCCGATACAGTTATGTTCACCTCCTAAAATAGAATCATGACCCATATTACCTGATAAAATTCTGTTAGAAGTACCACCAACTACTGATGAATGGTGAGTACCAACTTCATTATTTTGACCATTAATAATAGAACTATGTGCTGAAAGCACTCTATTATCTAAACCTGTACCAGTAAATGTACTACTTCCAGATGCAAAATTAGTACACCCGTTCAATATAACATTATAACCAGAACCATTATTTAGACTTCTTATAGAGTTACTTTTACCACTGCCTATTAATGCATGAGATACTCCAGTACCTGTATCATTGCAATTACCATTTAAAATTACTTGGTAACCATGATCAGCACAATTTTTCTTACCACCTAAAACTATTGAATGAGGTTGATAAGTAGTACCTGATCTATTATCGGCTCCTGCTATTAAACCGTGAGCTCCGCATGCAGTATTACCACTACCGCCGATAACAGTTGTAAAATTACTATTACCAAATAACTCACAAGCAGTATTACTTAACCCATTAATAATTGAACTAAATTCTCCTAATTGATTATTGTTACCACATCCATTACCAATAAATGCATATCTATTAAAAACTACGTTATTTACTCCAGACCCAATAAATGCATAATTACCAAAGCTAGCTTTATTATTACTACCACTTCCAATGAAACCAAAGTCTGATGATAATGAGTTTCTAAATCCACCACCTATAAAACTAAAGTCAGCTGATAAGTTATTACAACATCCATTGGCAATAGTACTAAAACTACATTGTGAAATATTTGCTGTACCATCATCAGCTAGCTGATTACATGCACCATTAATAATAGAACCATGACTTCCACCTACAGTATTTCTATTCCCTGCCCCTATAAATCCACAAGCGCTTAAAATTCTGTTAAAAAAACCGGAACCCATAAATGAGCGCAATGCATCATTACCAATTATGTTTCTAAATCCTGTACCAATCATTGATTGATCACCACATGTAGTATTTTGTTGACCCCCTCCAATAACTGCATTCGATGCTCCTGATAGTGTATTAAGATTACCTCCTCCAATAACTGAATTTAGAGAACCATTATTACCACTTCCAACTCTAGCTCTATTACCGGTACCACCACCTATAAAATTATCATCATTATCAACACCACCTTCTTCAGGAAGAATTAAATTACCACACCCTCCTGCTATTGCATTATATTTACCGTGTATGTAATTAAATTTACCACCTCCGATAGTATTATGTCCAGCACTTAATATTCTATTAAAGTAACCACCACCAATAGTACCTTCTGAACAATGAATTTCATTAATCTGCCCACCTCCAATAGTAGAGTGATTAGCACCTATTTTAATTTTGTTTCCTTCTCCCCCAACTATAACGCCTTGATTACCTTTAATATAGTTAGATTTACCACCTCCGATAAAGTTATCCGTTTCATTAGTATTGCCTGCTGAATTAGTACAACCTCCAACAACAACATTAAATTCACCTTTTGTGCTATTAAATTTACCTCCTAATACTGTTGATGAATTATTATCTACTGTATTATGTTTTGTACCTCCTACAATATTTGTAAATGCACTTAATGAAAAAGCACTTAAATTATTGTTTGTAGTTATGTTATCACCACTCGCATTAAAATTATTAATAGCATCTTGAGCTCTTAATGTTGATACTGCAGTATGAAAAGTAGTACCTTGTTGAACTACAGGAAATAAAGCACTTCCTGATACATTATCCAAACAAGTTAATTCTGTAATCTTAATTCCGGCCATATATTATTATTTATTGTAAACAACTCGCTCTTTGATATTTTTTTATAAATCTATTATTATAGGTAAAGTAACAACTAAAGTAAAAATATTAGGTTTAAACTCTCTAACAAAGATTATATCCAATTCATTAGGATCACAGTTAATTATTTTAAAAACTTCATCCAAATAATCTTTATGCACCTCTATGAAAACTGAACCTCTCTCATAGTCTACATAATAATCTTCAGTAAATTCATGAATATTACTTTTTAAAAATGAAAAAATATCAATAACACTCATAGAAATATTTAGGAAATGTGATATAATTAATATATGGCAAAAAAGAAAAAATTGTTTACTTATAAGTTTATTGATGGTGAAAAGCAATTTACTAGCAATCTTATTGTTACCTGCACTGAAACCGGAGAAAAGGTTAAAATGTATCATAAGCATTTGTTTAAATTGATACAAAACAAGTATGCTAATAACTGGAAGTTATTTAAAGCTACTTACGTTAAGAAAGGTAATAAACCTAATATTAGTGATATTGAAGATTATGAAGAAAGACCTGAAGGTTATAGAAAATATCTAGTTATGACTTATAGTCATTTTAAAAATGCTAAAAATATATCTGAATCAGAAAGAAGTGCTAGATTGCATTTTCTTAATGAGTGTTATGAAAAAAGATGGTCAGATACTTTAGATAATAGAATTAAATTAATGGAACAGTGATATAATATAAGTATGAAAATTTTTTATGATTTAGCGGCATGCTTAGTAACAATATTATTAATAATACCTGTAGGTTTATGGGCTGCAGTATTAGCCTTTGTAGAAGTAGTAAAAGTATTTCCGCATAATGTTATAGATATTTTTGATAAATTATACGACGAAAAATAATTTCACCCGCCAGAGCACACGTATCAATTCTCAGAGTTGGGTAACTCCTAAGCATGAGTATAAACTGCTTTTTTTTAAATTAACTCTACAGTAGATACTGAATAATTCTCTGTATTACCCATTCTATCTATAAAAGTATTTAAAACTGTAGCAACAGCAGGGTGACAATAAGCTGGACCTGCACCAGAAGATACAAATAATTTCGATACTAAGAGTAAATCACTGTCGTACAAAATATAAGTTGGTCCACCACTATCTCCACCTGCATATCCGGATAATGCAAATCTTCCATCTAATGTTGCTGATACATTTTCAACAGCTAATGCGGTAGATTTAGACGTTACGTTGGCAGGTAAAGCACATCTAGCGTAAGGACCGAACGTATCTACATTATGATGATTAACTTGAGCTCTTGCTCCCACCTCAAAGCCCATACTCACACCTAGATCTGAAAAAGCATGAATTCCTACGCAATTATCATCTCCATATTTACTCTTACCTGCCATTGTAATGCAAGGATATTTGTAACTTGTATTATCTATTCCAGGGAATCTACCTAATTTATAAACTTTAATATCTCCTTCAGCAGTTAAATCTCTATCAAATTTAATAATTTGCGCATCAGATAATATATTATCATTTTGAATATTGGTTGCATTTTCATCAAAATCAAATCCATGTGAACCATAATAAAAATTAGCTGCTGAATTAGCTCCTCCATAAGTATCTAATCTAATTGTATCAATAACTTTTGCTGAAATAGCTTTACCTGTAGTATGGTCATAGAAAAAAGCTAAATCACCAATTTGATATGATTGTTTTACACTATCACCATTAGGATTAGTACCAGGGAATCCATGATAATGTTCTGCAGCTAATGCATGTCTTGGAGTAATTAAGGTAGCATTATTATTTTGAGAACCAGTTGTATTTGCAAAACTGTTACCAGAAAAATTTAATATATCTCTCTTAGCATATCCCCAGAAACGATCACTCCACTGACCAGAAAAACTCATATTATTTAAATCTGCTAAAGAAGGGGTACTTAAAATTCTAAAATTCGTAACACTTTTATTAGAAGCTGATAAAGGTAAATCTTTAATTAATTCATAAACTTCATGTACTGATTTTTTGTACATTGGTACATCTCTAGTAGATAAAACTACATTAAAAGTTTTAGATGCTGATAAAATTCTTGCTGAACTACTTTCTCCTCCTGAAACTGCATATATGAAAGTTACTTGACCTGCTGATAAAAATCCTGTATATCTAAGAGGTAAGCTATTATTACCCGAAATAGGTTCATATAAAGAAGTAGGGAAAGTGTAGAAACTAGTTTGAAAATACCTATTAACGTTGCCACTACTGTTAGCTGTAATAGCTACTACTTTTGCACTTCTTGGACCTACTCTGGTTTTTAATTCTCCAGGTTCAGCTAATGACCCGTCAGGGTTTATAGCTTTAAAAGTTGCAGGTTCTAAACCTATACCTTCAGTATCGTATTTAACACCGCTAGAAAATGCATATGCATTAGGTACATTAGGACCCCAACTATATTGTAAAAAGTTTTTCATTTTATCACTTGTTAAGAAGTAAACATCTCCAAACGGTGATACGTCAAATGAGTACCCTCCACTGAGTATTTTTTCTTCAACATGACCTTGTGTGGGATTTGCAAACATTATATCTACTACTCTACCACTAGGTGATCTCACCTCAGTAGGGCTGTAATTAATTGTAGAACCTCCCCCTTTATCTAGAGCGTCATCAACGTTTAGTATAATAGTATCGGGGGTTGAAGTAGATAATTGTGCTTCTACTGTAGAGAAATCTATTACACTAAGAGTTGTGCTAAACGTTTTAGCACCTCCATCGCTTTCATCATAATATTTTATATCTACATTTATATTTGAATCATCTTTTAAATCATAAACTAAATCTTTTTTAAGGTCAGAAAATTGTCCGTTTACTTTTAATAATGAGTCATTTTTTTGATCAGTTAATTTAGCTACTAATTTATTAGGAAATAAAATATTGCCTCCTGATACACCAGTAAAATTTAATTTTGTATTTATATTATCTTCAGTAAAAAGATTTTCTACAGATAAATCATCAGAACCGTCTCCTAAAATATTACCTTCTCCATCTCCAAGTTTATCAGTTTCATTGAACGGAAGTAAATCTTTTTCTTTTACTTGGAAGGGACTTATTGTTGAATCGTCCTTAAGAACAAAATCACTCTTTCTTTGTTTTGCTCTTTTTATTTCTAATTCTATTTCATTTAAAGATTTAGGATCCGGCATAATAATATTTATATGGAACGGTAATATAATAAACTTATGACTGTAGATGAATTATTAGAAGCAAGAAATGATATAAGAAGACTTCAAGCTAAGCAAGATAAAATCTTTGCAAACGTTATGAAAAAGATTCCGGCAAGAAAGCAAAAGAAGTTTGAAGGGTTAAAAGTTCAAATGGAAGACTTTCTTTATAATAACATTTATTTTACTAGAAATGATAATAAAAATTTTATTGAAAATCTTTATGATAAGGAAATACTCCTTGAAATTGAATAGGAACTGTTATATAATATATGTATAGGAATAACTCCTTTAATTAGAAAAATAAAAAAATGGCACATAATATACAAGAAAATGACGCTCAAGTAGGATTGAGTCAAGCATGGCACGGTTTAACCGATGTCGTTGATAAAATCGACGTTAAAGATAACGTTTTAACTAAATGGGACGTAGTACGCAAACCGCTTACATACGTGGATGTAGATGGTAATGAACAAGAGACCGGTTATGGAATTTTAGTAGGTTCTGATGATGATAAAATTATTGGTCGACCAACATCTCCTTCTTATAAAGAGATCACTAATGAAAAGTTTTTAGACTTAGTTAGCGATGCAATGAAAAGATTACCCGATGCTAAGATTGAATCTATTGGTTCAGTTTGTGGCCGTGGTAAAGTTTTTGTTACTGTAAGTTTAGCAGGTCATAAAAAGTATAAAGTAGGTGATCGAGAGTTTGAAGATTATCTTAACTTTGGTAATGCTCATGACCAGACATCTAAACTATGGATCAATAATACAAATGTATGTACTGTTTGTGATAATACATTTACATATAATTTGAATAGTGAATCTTCTATGGTTGGTAGTGCAGTACATAGAGG
>CAACVD010000010.1_pt1 | contig 36366 bp, 58 predicted proteins | sample 2381771 | NCBI WGS metagenome assembly CAACVD01 (sample SAMEA5211965, study PRJEB30684) | marine metagenome | biome: Marine; feature: Epipelagic; material: Water | collected 2015-10-15 | depth 15 m
GTGTTAAGTTTTGTTTGGTCAACGGTTTTCAGCATCTACATCTTTACAAGCATGAACGCAATGGTTTATGGTTGGGCAGGACTTGTTATTGGACACCTGGCAATTATTTTTGCTATCTATTATACCTTCAAACAATTTCATAACGCGAGTAAACAACAACAAGATTACAAGTTTGGAACATATCATAGTGTCGGTAGGACTAGAAGTTTTATGATAGGTAGAGATAAGAAAGGCAATCCATACAAAGTTTATTTTGACAAATCAGACCCAGGAGGAGAGCATGAATAAAATCAAGTGGTTGATACTTGACAACTTGCCAACAATCTGGATGACTTTGATCATCCTATTAGGTTTAGTATTAGTGATGGATCACGCAGGAATAGTTTAATGAGCAAGTGGATAGTAGGTATCATGATGTTGGTTGTGGCCGCCATGTTTTGGAAAGGTGTTGAAGTTCTAGGACGTGGTGAAAACAACTATTCAATAGAATACAAAGGTCCAAAAAAAACTATTGAACAAAGATGGCAGGACGCCTATGACTGGCAGAAAGAAAGGAAAGCCAATGATTAAGTGGACATTTCAAATTAAAGCAGGTGACATGGTGGAAGTAGGACGTTTTAGGAACGTTAGAGCAGAAGTAAAAAGTATAGAATTTGACAATAAAGGGCAACCTGAAATTGTTACCAGCAAAGGCAGAAAGAAATTATTCAGTTGTAGATTGGTAAAACTTATGAAAAAAGCATAGGTTGACATTAAATTGCTTTATGTTATAATTAGGTAAGTTGGTAGCAATACTCTCATTTTTCAATCAACTTTTAACCGTTTAGGTTTTTATGCATTTGAGAGCGGCATAACCCGCGAGAGTATTTGCCACCAATTAAGTTATGCAAGTTCCAATTTCAAATCAGTACGGAGAAGATGAAAAAGGTAATCCAATCTACATAGATAGGATTTATCAAGGATTATCAAATAAGATGCGTCTGATCAACAAAGATGGTTCTGAATACCACGGAGCAATTAGCAAAAAAGCAATCAGTGTCAAAGGCAAAGACGGAGTCAAGTTTCGATCTTTTGTCCACGAAACTGCCGACGGCAGATGGTTTGATAGATCAGGTATGCCGATAGAAAAACCTAGCAATTTAATCACGAAAAAAGAATCCGAAGAGCAAGAAAGTCAAGAAAATAGCGGTAATTTACCAGGTTGACGTATTTCCAATAGATGTTATAATAAAGGTAATTAGGAGGAGAACAATTATGTATAAATGTTCACAAAAGGCTCAGTTAGTATTAGATCAGATCAAATCAAGATGTCAGTCTGATACATCAACTGATAACAAATGGAAAGGTAGATCTGGAAACTATATGTTCATTATGGGCAGAGAGAATCCAGATGGAATGGCAACAGGAGTTGTTCATAAATTTGCTCCGGACGGTGTCCAGCATAAACTTGCAGGATCTTTCAAGATCTTATCTGATGGTATCATCACAAGATTTACTGGCTTGTCTAAAGCAGATTGGAACAATGCAATGTCTAAAGCAGAAGAAAACTATAAAACTTCTATCGAAGAAACTTCTTCTACTGAGGCAACTGCACAAGAAAAAGTTGCAATCTAACTATACAGATGGTGGGTTCGTAAGGCCATATTAATGTTGAGGCAGGCCCACCATCACTAAATTATGCAGAAGAAAACTTTAGATAACATAAAAAAATATCTATCCTATACTATCATTTCTATATTGGTTGGTGCAGGAATATTTGTATTCGGAACTTTCAAGCCAAACTTTTGGATATTAGAAAAAATTGAAAAGAGATACGAGATAGCATATGAAGAAAAACTTGTTGCGTTCGAAGAAGATTATCTTAAGAAACTACAAAATATAGGTTTCACAGAACCCGCGTTTGTGTACAACGATAAACAAACGTTCATAAAGACGATGTATAAATGCATTGATTACGCAAACTTTTCATTGGAGAAAGAGAAAAGGGTACCTAGTTCGATATTGGTTGCCATGGCAATGGTGGAGTCAGCAAACGGTACAAGTAGATTTGCAAATGAAGGTAACAACCTTTTTGGTATTAGGACATGGGATGATAACGTTCCGCAAATGAAACCAAGAGGAATACCAAATGCAAAATTTGGAGTTAAAAAGTTTCCAAGCAAGTGCAGTTCGGTTGTTGAAGTGATAAGAATATTAAACAATCACCCTGCATATGAAGAATTTAGAAAGGCAAGAAATGCGGAAAAAGATTACAGGATTATGTTAGATGGTATTTCCGCTTGGAGCACAAACGAAAAATACTCCGCTATCATTTATCAAACAATAGTTGACAATAAACTTCCTTAAGGGTATAATAATATTATGACGATGCATTTAGCACAAGGTCTTACAATGTTGAGAACAGTAAGGCGTAGAAGAAGACCACTGACAGATACGCAGTTAAAGAAGTATGAGAAACAGATGCGTGAACACAATAAGTTTTTGCGTGGCCTAGGCCTCAAAGATCATCAGATGGATCTCAAAGATTATATTAATTATTGCAGAGGAGAATACAAATCAAGGAGAAAGCCTAGGGCGATCCCCGATCCTTTTGGTAGAGATGTTGTCTTTCAAAGACAGACAACAAATATTCCTTCGAGTAATAACATAACAGGAGTGGCCGCAACCAAAAAAGAAGCGATGGTATATTCCGGTGAAAGAAAATTACTTGGTATTGCAACCATGCACAAAAGCAATCAGGTGCCTGTATTCGATGACCAAGATGCAAAAGATATCGCTAAAATGCGAAGATGAAGAAGCCTGGTCTAGATCAATTTGAAATAGAAGCAAAGACATCCGGCGGTGCGGTGTTTGAACAAGGCGTCAAAATGTCTAAAAGCAATAAAGCAATCAGGAGAATGGCGGAGCCGCTAATGAAAAAGCATTGGAAAGGCAATGTTTTTAATCTTCATAGAATTTATAAGGTCGCAGAGTATCTTTTGAAGAGAAGCAAAAGAAGATGAGGACCAAGATATCAAAAGGTAAACTGATAAAAATTTTAAAAAAAACACCCGAAGTTCCAAACAAGGGTTTGAGTAGCATTAAAAACAAAGACACATCACACAAAGACTGGCTTAAAGGTTATTGGGCCTGGAAGAAAACTCAATAAATACCTACATAACATCATGAATCATTTAGCCAATGGGTGTAGTTTTAGCACCAAAAAAACATTTAGAAGTTGTCATCAACAACTTGGTCACAGATTAGGTCTGGAACCTACGATAAATTTGGCCAAAGGCGGAAGAGGCAATGACAGAATAGTCAATAGTACAATAAATTGGTTCTTGAAAAATCCCGAAAGAGTAAAAGACACTTTTGTTAGTATTGGTTGGAGTAGCACACATCGTTGGGACTTTGTATCAAAATACGTGACTCCAAAAGAAAAAGATGGTGGTATCAAGGGAGAACTACTTAAATTTTCATATCAATGGATGACTTGGTCTGTTTGGCAACACGAATGGATTTTGAAAGACAAAGAAATTGATCACGATTTAAATGGTGCAGTGAGATTGTATCAACATATTCTAACATTACAGAACTTTTTTAAACTGCACGGTATCAAATATGTGATGTATCATGCTTTGACAAATGACACTCCTATTGAGATGATTAACCATGTGACTAGACCTGATCTAAAATTATGGTATGACGCAATAGATAAAGAACATTTTTTTAATTTTGACAGCAGTGAATTTGTAAAAGAAAATATTAAAATGCAACAAGACAACAGATCTAATCAAGATCATAAGGTAGAAGTTTCTAATAAGGACTACGTTCAAAGTCATTTTGAATTTTGTGCAATGAATGGGTGGACCAAGTCTGCAAATGATGGACATCCAAGCCAGACAGGACATCATGCGTGGGGGGACCTATTACATAAATTTGTTATAGAGAAAAAATTAATATGAAGATAGTATTAGTAACCGGTGGTTTTGATCCCTTACATTCGGGACACATAGAATATTTTAAATCAGCAAAAAAACTTGGTGATGAGTTATGGGTTGGATTAAATTCTGATGACTGGTTGGTAAAGAAAAAAGGCAAAGCATTCATGCCAATGAATGAAAGATTTACCATTATTAAACATCTTGAAATGGTAGATAATGTTTTCTCTTTTGATGATGATGACGGAACGGCAAATTACGCCATACAAAGTGCATTGGCATTGACTGAAGAAGAAGACACAATAATTTTTGCAAATGGTGGTGATCGTACATCAAAAAATATCCCTGAACAAAAATTGTACAAAGAACACCGAAATGTTCAATTTAAGTTTGGTGTTGGTGGAACCAACAAAATGAATAGCAGTAGTTGGATTCTTAAAAAATATACCAAAAAATAACCTTTTTTCAAAACTTTTTTTGGTAATGGTAAAAAACCTCAATAAAATCAATGGTTTTGTAAAGATCAACTTGGTTGACGTATTTGGAAAATATGCTATTATAATACTATGATTAGGTTAGTAATATTATTTGCAATCTTCCTAGCAGTGTATCCAATGATTGGAGACGGTTGGGCACAATTCAGCAACGATGTAAATGTTGATGGTGTGTTCGATGTTGTTTCAAATGTTTTTGCATCACTGTCAGAGATGGTTGACAAATTACAAAAATAGGAGGACGATGATGGATAAAATCATCAAAGCGGTGCTTGTCGTTGTGGCCTGTATCGCATTAACAAACTGTTCTACGTACAAGATCAAGCCTGACATGGCTAAGAATGGTTACGTGAACAAGGCCCCTAAATGGTATGTAGACTACGACCACGAGACGTTTAGAAAATACCAGGAGGCGGCAACGGCAGTATCTCCAGATATGGAGTTGGCTGTTAAGAAAGCCATAATGCTGGCTAAGGCAAAACTTGCTGATAGGATTAATGGTGAGATGAACAACAGGACTACCATTAATAAAAACGAAGCAGGTACAAATGAAAACTTGACGGTGACGGCAGGTTCTCAGGATACGATTGTGAACATGATTGAAGACACTTTGGTAAGACATTACGAAGTGACTAAACAAGAAATCTATGTCACACAACATAAATCTTATAGAGTCTATGTGATGTTAGAAATTTCTAAGAAAGAAATTGATAAGATCGTAGCAGATATCAATAAGAAAAAGATTGCGGTAAAAATTGATACCAAAGCAATCAATAATGCGGCTGACGAAGTATTAAAGAACTAGGGCAATGGACACGAAATTTCTTGTCAAAATTATTGCCCTAGTGGTACTGACGTTGGTAATCATACTGACGTACATTGGCAAAAGTCATGCTGGTGGACCTTGGAATGATCAATACTGCAACATAGAGACAACAACAATTAAAACAATTGATAACCAAGGCAAAGTAATAGATGAACGCACAGAAGAGAAAGTTCATTGTGAGGATGGTGTTAAAGACTTCCTTCATGGTATGGGCATAGCATCTAATTGTCAAATATTCACTTGGGATATGCCTTACAAAAATACTACTATCAAAGAAAGATCAATTGCTTGTCAAAGATTGGATGGAACTTATGAGATTGTACCAGGCTATCATTCTGTTGAGTAGTGTTCTATTATTGAATGCTTGTTCGACAGGCAGTATGAAAGGTGAGTTGAGTGATACATCAGGCACTTTTATAGATATAAAAAAGGCTCCTTTGAATATGGACGAGACCATGTTGAATGCCATACCTGGGTTTCTTTGGAATAACGCACAATATCTACGTTTTAGCCTTAATAAGAATGAAAAACTACAACATAGATCTAGTGTATATCATGCATTAGATAACACTAAAAATGGTGAGGTTGTTGCTTGGTATTCTAAGGAACGTAAAGCATCCGGCAAGGTTAGAGTAATACACTCATACCCTCAATCAGGAGGATATTGCAGAGTTTACCAAACTTTTATACAATTAAATGGTGCTTTAAGACACAAGACTAATGCCGCTTGTAAAGAAATGGGCAGGTATTGGAGATTCGTAAACTAAATAATTTCATAAATAAATACAGTTAGGAACAAAAATGACAACGCCAAACCAAGAAGCAAAAAAATACGGTTTATCTCCAGACACTGGTGAAAGATCAAGAATGTATAGAGTCACTATTACACAAAGTGGCTATTCATCTACAACTGGTGACAACACAGGCGGAGGCGTTACTCCAAAAGTAGCAGGCGATTATGGAACACTTGGCACACATCCATCATCATTAGCAATTTCAACTATGTTATCAAGAGGTAACATTAGATTCAAAAAAATGGTATTGGCATTGCAGGAAAAAACTAACGTAGATTTAAGAAATATTACAATTGGCGGTGACTCAAATGGATCAACCCAACTAACATCTTTGGCTTTCACTTTGGTTGTTGAGAATGCTCAATTCTTATTAGCATCAGGTACAAATCCAGATGGTTCCACTTATACAACAAGTGCAGAAGGTTACATCAAAGATCAGATCACAGAAGTACTTTCATCAACTTTCACAGAAAATATCGAAGTGCATGATCCAACTGGAGCGGCTTCAAACCCAAGAACAGATGGATTCAAATTATTGAAATTGACTGCGGCACCTGTAACAACTAACAATACTACTCTTGTAAATTCGATTGCAGTGGTAGAAGATGCCCAGTTTAGATCACACGAATCAGGTGGCAACGAAGAGGCCATCGACGCAAGTAAACCTAGCACAGGCAACTAATCATTACCAAAGTTTTCACTCGTAAGACAATACGAGTTCTGTTATAGTAAATACACATATGTTTATTGCAATCTTGACTTTAATCTCTGCCCTGTCTATATCCGCAGTAGCAATTTACTACTCGGTGGCAGGTTTGGCGGCCATCTTTGCCGCGGCAGTAGTGCCAATCATCATAATGGGTGTGGTTCTAGAAGTTGGAAAACTGGTCACGGCAGTCTGGTTGCATAGGAATTGGAACAATGCTGTCTGGTGGCTGAAAAGTTATTTGATAGTTGCCTTGATTGTTTTGATGTTTATCACTTCCATGGGTATCTTTGGGTTCTTATCTAAGGCACACGTTGAACAGACATCAATGACTTTAGATCAAAAGGCATCTATAACGTCGATAGAATCTAAAATTGAAAGATCCGAATCAAAGATAGACAGATGGAACACGGATCTTGGCAGGTTGCTTAAAGGTGAAGACGTTAGAGTGGACAGCCTGGTAATGCGTGAACAAGCAGAACTTGACAAGTTGTTCCAGAAGATCAAGCAAGAAAAAGATGATGCTAGGCAAGATGCTGACAAGCAGATAGAAATACAAAAAGAAAGAATCAAGCAGGCCAAAGAGCGGAAAGATTCTGATATAGCAGTTGCAAATGAAAGGTACAAAGGCGCATTCAGTAAAAGGAAATTGGATGATGCAATAAATGATGCTAAGGCCAATGAATTAGCGGTGGCGTCATCGGCACAAAAAGAAATACTAGAAATCCAAGGACTGCTCAACAGTAAATTTAAACAGATAGATGAGAAATATGCTAGTCAGGTAACTGATATTGAAAAGAGAATAAGTGATCTTAGGAATCAAGCAAATGCAAAAACCGAAGACATTGAAGGCAAAATTATCAACCTTGAAAAACTTGTAGAAGCAGAGACACTGATTGTGGATCAAGCAAGAGAAGAAAAGGCAGTATACGAAAAAGAATTTAGGAAACTTGAAGCAGAGGTTGGACCTGTCAAATATATTGCAGAATTCATTTATGCAGAAAAGGCCGACCAAGAGTTACTAGAAGAGGCAGTGCGATGGGTCATCATAGTAATCATATTTGTATTTGATCCATTGGCAGTATTGCTCTTGATAGCGGCCAACATGAGTTTGGTCAGACGATTACCCGGACCTCAACCTGAGGATTTAGTTGATTTGGAAAAGCCAGATCCTGAAGATCTTACACCGCCTAGTTCGTCTTCACCGACTCTTACTGAAAAACATAAGGAAATTGAAAAAGAGTGGAATGACAAACTATCTATATTCAATCAAAAAGTGCAGAAGCCAAAAGAAAAACCTTTAGAAATTGTGGTAGATGATGATAAAACAACTTTAAAATTTCTGCAAGAAGAAAAAGAAAAAGAATTTGAAAGAAGAATAAAAGAAGACGAAAAAAAGTTAGAAGAATTTTCACGCAAAGCAAAAGAAGAAGATCAAGTAAAAAAAAAGGACAATGAAATAAAGGATGGATTTAATCTAGATGAAGTTGCGTATGATGTCGAAAGCACGTTTGTTAAACCTAAAAAAGAGGATACAACTATCTCGGAAAAAATTGAGAAAGAGATGGAAAAGCCTATTGAGAATGAAAAGCAGGAGGATGGAGAGAGAATAAAACCTGATCTTACCACGGTTATTGAACCTGAGACAGATGTTAATAAGCCTAAAAATGCTAAACCAATGGTTATTAGAACTATGCAAAAACCAATAGAAAACACAGAGCCAAAAACAGATAAATTAGAAAGTAAACCAATTCAAAAAGAGGCAACTGTGGAAAAAGTAGAACAGTCGGACGTAGAAAAAAAAGAACTACGAGATAGAATTAACAGAGATGTTTTTATAATGGCCAGCGGAATAACCGAAGAAGATGCTAAAAATCATCCACCGATTACAAAATCTAGAATGCAATTTTTTGAAGATCATATAGACGGAATACTTAAAGGTGACGAAACTATAGAATCGATTCCACCAGAAATTAGAAAGACAATAGCAATTATAATGAGTGAATTTCCTAGTCCACCAATTGCTGAACCAGAGCCTGCACCAGTGATAGGAGTTGACAAGGGAATAGAAAAAATGTCAGTTGAACAACTAGCAGAAAAGTTCCAAGTCACACCCGAACTAGAAGACAGAGATATTACAGACGATGAATTAGATACTCTCCTTGCAGGCACAGAAGAAGAAATAAATCCAGGACAGAAGTCCCAAATTATTATACAAAATGGAAAAAAGATTAGGGTGCCTGTGAACAAGGACCTGTATGTACAAAACGAAGAACAGAGTAAAGATACACAATGGAGCAAAATAAAAGAACTTGATTTACCAGAACCTGAGAAAAATGAAATTGAATTACCAACACCAAAACCCACTGAAGATGAAAACAAGATAATCGATAAGACAGACGAGACAGATCAAGATCTTGAAGAGTTGATGCCTGAGCACACAATAAGTCCTGGTAAAATCGAAGCATACAAAAAAAGAATGTTAAGTGACAACGAGTACCAACAAAAAATTGAAGCAAGGATTGATAACTTGATAACTAAAATTGAGAACGGTGAATTAAAAATTACCGACTTGACAGAAACAGATAGAAATGTTATTATTAATATAATGAAAGACCAAAAGGAAGATGAGGTATAATGGCAAAAGGTGATAAACACGTAGGGTCAACTGATATCGTAGGAAACAAAGAAGCGAAGAAAGAATCCCCTGCATTAGGAAAAAAATTAGTAGACCTTTCAGAGAAAAAAGGCACAATTACATTGGTGACACCACCATCTTGGTTTACTAATCAAGATAAAAGTTTTGTTTTAATTAATTTAAGTAAACGAGATAAAGATAGTTTTGCCGATCAGATTAATAAAAAAATGAGTAAGTCAAACTTAACTTTATACGTATGGGATGATAACAATTTTTCAAACCTAGATCCGTTTGGCAATGAGTCTGATGCAAACTACGAAAAATATTTAGAAAATTGGAGACCAAATCAAAAAGGAAGAGATTACACATGGTTGTTGAATGCTTGTAGACAAGCAGATCACATTATCATGAATATGGATTATTCATCTAATCAATTAAGAGTATGGGCAGGTTACATATTAACTTTATCTAAGACATTCTTTATTAATAGTAACTTCGATGATGCTCAAGCATTTTCAGTTTTAAATAGGAACAAGATAGCAGGCATTCCAGAACTCCTGCCAAAAATAGCAAAAATTAAAGCAGACAGATAATAATGTCAGAAGAGAATTTAGTTTGTTCATTCTGCCAGAAGTCAAGACGCGATGTATCCAAGATGATTGTTGGTGCAGAGAAAGTGACTATCTGTAACGAGTGTATTAAACTATGTAACGAGATCCTAGCAGAAGATCAATTCAAAGTAAATAAAAAATTTCTATTAGATGGCGAATTTTTAAATCCTGTAGATATTAAAGAATTCTTAGACCAATACGTTATAGGACAAGATCACGCAAAAACAATTTTATCTGTTGCAGTGGCAAACCATTACAAAAGAATAATGGCTCCGCCTCCTGATTTTGAGATTGAAAAATCAAATGTTTTAATATTAGGCCCTACCGGAGCAGGAAAAACACTTCTTGCCAAAACTATTGCCAAGTATTTGAATGTTCCTTTTGCAATCGCAGATGCGACAACCTTGACCGAAGCAGGATACGTTGGTGATGATGTTGAAAATGTTCTAGTTAAATTACACACCGCATCAGGCTACGACAAAAAAGATACAGAGAAGGGTATCATATTCATAGACGAAATTGATAAAATTTCTCGTAAGTCTGAAAGCACATCCATCACTAGAGATGTATCCGGAGAAGGTGTGCAACAAGCATTATTAAAAATGGTGGAAGGTACTGTGTGCAGAATACCGCCAGGTGGTGGAAGAAAACATCCTGATCAACAGATGATCGAAATTGATACAAAAAATATACTTTTCATTGTGGGCGGAGCATTCACAGAACTTGAAAAAACCATGAAAAGAAAAGATAAAAGTGGTATCGGGTTTGGTGCAACAATCAAAGAAAGCGGCAACAAAAATTATCTCGCCAAGGTTATGCCTGATGATCTAATAAAATATGGATTAATCCCGGAGTTCACAGGAAGGTTCAGCATCGTCACAAGTATAAGTGCATTGTCCGAGCCACAACTGGTACAGATATTAAGTAAACCAAAAAATGCTTTATTGAAGCAATATCAATATATGTTTGGATTGGACAAAATTAAACTTACTATTACAAAACCCGCTCAACTGGCCATTGCTCAGAAAGCCAAAGAACTCAACACTAATGCCAGAGGACTCAAATCCGTCCTGGATCAAATACTGTTGCCATACCAATTTGACAGCACAGAAATGAAGATAAAAGGTGTAAAAGAAATAGTTATAGATGAAAAAGTGATAAATGATAATGCCGATGTACAATTAATATTTGGTGAAAATGAAAAACTTAAAAAACAAAATTCAAAATAGATCAGAAGAATATCAACCGAGACTGGCGCCAAATCGACCAAAGGGTGGATTATACGTGGAGGTCAGGGGTGATGACATTATGAAAGCATTCAGGAAACTTAAGAAAAAAATAAAAAATGCTGGACTAATGGAAGAATTAAAGGACAGGCAGTATTATAGAAAGCCTTCAGAGATAGCACGTGAAAAACGCAAAAAAAGTCTAAGATTAATACGTAGAATGACAGCACAAAGAGAAGATGATCGCTTGATGGGTGCTAAAAGAAGAAAATAATTACCAATATAAATTACCAAAAAAGGTCGCAATTTGACATATAGTACATATATGTTATAATAAATACAGTTGAAGATTGCTATAGATAGGATCTTCGATAACATTAACTCGCTAACTTAGGAGGAAAGCACATGAAAAACAATCTATCTATTTTTAATAACTTAAGACCAATAACCGTAGGGTTCGATGATATGTTCGATCACTTTGAACATATGATGGACGACAGTTTCTTCAGGGGAACTATGGGCAACTTCCCACCATACAACATTGTAAAGACTGGTGAGAATACCTATGACGTAGAACTTGCACTCGCAGGTTTTGGTAAGGATGATATTGTAGTTGAGTATAAAGAAAATTTACTCACAGTAAAATCTAAACCCAACAAGGATGATGCAGAAGACGTTGACAAATATGACAACGGAGTACTACACAGAGGAATCAGCAAAAGATTCTTCAGCAAGGCATTTACCATCGCAAATGATGTCGAGGTAAAAGGTGCGGAACTGAAAGATGGTTTGCTTAAAGTGAGCATGGAGAGAATAATTCCAGAACACAAAAAAGCAAAAACTATCGAAATCAAATAATAATAGATAGGGCGGTGGCAACATCGCCCTACTTTATTCAATAGACAAATAGTTTAAATATGCTATAATAAGGGTATGATAATGTCAGATACGATTTATAAAACAGAAACAAAAGAAAAAATAAAAGTAGAAGAACCAGGAATGTATGATGTCGTTTTTATTAATGACGATATAACACCAATGGAATTCGTAATAAGAGTTTTACAAAAAATTTTCCATAAGTCAATAGATGAGGCAAATAAATTGACTTTACAAATACATAACGAAGGTAAAGGTATAGTTGGATCCTTTGTGTTTGAAGTTGCAGAACAAAAAGGCATTGAGGCCACAATGATGGCTAGGAACGAAGGATTTCCATTGCAGATTAAAATTCAAAAAAGAAAATAATGTACAATGAATTTGACTTTAAAAGATTATGTTTTGAAAACGGAATCGGTAGTAAGGCACGTTCAGGACAGAACACCCGGCAGTGAATTTATTGAAAAGTATTGGGGCACACTAGATTATGCTACTGCAAGATTTAACACAATTTTAATTAAACTTTCTCAAGATCAAATCAAAGAAGTGGAACATAAAAAAGATATCCATGACTGTTTTGAAATAATACAAAGGTTTCATGATTACACAAAAAAATACGAAGACGGAACTTGGTGGAATCGTTGGTATTTTAAAACAATACTGCATGGACTTGGCACAAATAAGGTGCCTAAGATTAAAAAATTATACGAAAAACTAATAACTAGTAATGATGATAAGTGATAGTTGGATTAATTGGATAGTACCACAAAAGTATGTTAAGAATTATCTTCTAACATTGTTCATGGGTCTATGGTTCATTCCCAAGTATCTATTTGGTTTAAGTTTTACTACATTAGGCTTATTATTCAATCTAGTAATTCTAGATATGTTATTTTGGAGAATGGCCAAAAATAAAGAATTAATTGAAGAAGAATTAAAAAAACGTAACGACAGGAGAGATGACGAATGAAAGCGATAGTATGGAGCAATGTAGGATGTTCGTATTGTGAACAGGCAAAAAAACTTTTAGATTCAAAAGGAATTGATTATGAAGAAAGAAATATTGCCAAAGGACCATGGACTGTTCAACAATTACAAGAAGCGGTGCCTGGTGCTAGGACAGTGCCTCAGATATTTGTTGACGAAAAGCACATTGGTGGTTATCAAGAATTAGTAGAGCATTTGAAGTAACATGACTTACATAGTCAACGACAAATGTATAATGTGTAAGCACACAGATTGCGTTGAAGTATGTCCTGTTGATTGTTTCTACGAAGGCGAGAATATGCTTGTCATCAACCCAGACGAGTGTATAGATTGTGGTGTGTGTGAACCTGAATGTCCTGTTGATGCCATTGAGCCTGACACCAATCCCGACACAGCCAAGTGGGTGGAGTTTAATAAAGAATGGTCTCAAAAATGGGAAGTAATTACAAAGAAAGTCGATCCGTTGCCAGATTATGAGAAACACGCAGGTGAAAAAGATAAGTTGCAAAAGTATTTTAAAGGAAAATGAAGTCAAACTTTGAGATAGAACACATCTACGAAAAACTAAAACAAAGATACCCACAGTACTCTAACAGAAAACCTAAGGCGAAAATTTACAGCAAGGCATATACCAGTCTCATTGGAGTAATGCTGTCTGCACAAAGCCAAGACAAAAGGACCGCAATGGCCTGTAATCAGTTATTCAGTTTGGCCGACACGCCTGAAGATATGATAAAGTTGAGTAGAGAAGAAGTAATAGAGGCCATAAGACCTGCTGGTCTACATAATGCAAAATCAAAAAACATACTTGCAACGAGCAAAATGTTATTAGAAAAATTTAATGGTAAGGTTCCTAACACACAGAAAGAACTTATGTCATTGCCCGGAGTAGGCCGTAAGAGTTCAGATATTGTGATGCGATTTGTTTTTGGTGAACCACATATTGCAGTTGATACCCATGTGTTTAGACTTTTATGGAGATTAGGTTGGGCAGATAGTTTAGATGAAGGCAAGGCAAGTATCACAGTAAACAACACCACGCCTGCCAAATACAAATACGGTGCACATATGTGGCTAATAACTCATGCAAAAAAACACTGTGTCAGTAGACAACCTGACTGTGACTCGTGTATAATAACAAATGTATGCGATAAAAGAATGGTAGACATACCTAAAGCAAAATTAAGAGAGGCTGTAAAACAATGAATGTAGAACTTATAGACGTAATGGGATCAGACCTTAGTGTGGTAAACGCGGCACGTGTGTCTTATTCCAAAGAATCAGAATGGGATTCAATTACTCCTGCAGGCCCAACACCGGGATTGTTGAAAGAAAAAGATGAAAAATTGATTAAGTTTTTAGCAACCCACAATCATTGGTCACCATTTGCCCATGCCAGTCTGCAATTTAGGATTAAGGCTCCGATTTTTGTTGCGAGGCAATTAGTCAAACATCAAGTTGGTCTGGTCTGGAATGAGGTGTCCAGAAGATACGTTGACTACACCCCGGAACTCTATGAGCCTAAACAATGGCGAGGCCGACCACAAAATTCAAAGCAGGGGTCAGATGGCACTGTGGAGATAGACAGCAACGAAAAGCACAGATTGGACATGACTATGAAACAGTGTGTCATTATCTACAACGCCTTGATAGGAAAAGGTATAGCACCTGAACAGGCAAGAATGGTTTTACCACAGAGCATGATGACAGAATGGTATTGGTCTGGAACCCTTTATGCGTTCGCAAGGGTGTGTAATCTAAGATGTGCTAAAGATACGCAGGAAGAAACAAGAAATGTTTGCGAATTAATCGCAACTAGATGTGAAGATAAATTTCCTATTTCATGGAAGTATCTTTACAATGTGTCATAATTAAAGTATATTAGAAAAGGATTTTACATGGCAGTAATAAAAGAATACAACAGAGAGAATATGATCGAGGCAATTGAGGAACACGCCAAAGGGCATATCAAAAAACATTCTATGAACGTTGAAGTGTACCTTAAAAATGCTACAGGTGTTGGAGAACATCCTGATATCTTAGAGGCAATAGAAAAAGAATTAGAAATTATTGCAAAGTACCACGATCAATTGGAAGTTATAAAGACTTACTTTAAAAATTAATTAGTTCCGTTCGTATGTGGTTTTGATATCACCTGTTGCCCATATCTTGGCATACTGATCAACATTGAAGGCTTGATCATCGTCCAGTAGACTGTCAACAACTAGATCTTCAACACAGAAAGCAATCTTGTGAGTGCCACCGTGATACTTAAACAGTGGGTCTTCATTTTCCCTTACAAAATCATTTGCTCTCACAACGCATTCCATATAATTTTTGGCTTTGTATGTATCTGCTTTTTGAACATCACATGAGCCTTGTCCATAGTCAGGTGGACCACCCAACCAGCATAGCATCGTGATCAATGTAAAAGGATCTGTCATAAAAGTACTTATGTTACAAATTTGTTACAAATATTATACTATTACATTTTTGGTTAAATATGGGTGTGCATTACAAGAGTATTTTTATCAGCGACATTCACCTAGGCACAAGAGGCTGTCAAGCAGATGCACTTTGCGATTTCTTAAAGAATCACACCGCAGACAACATATTTTTGATAGGTGACATCATTGACGGTTGGCGTCTTGCCAAACGTTGGTACTTTCCTCAGAGTCATGCCAATGTGATCCGTAGACTGTTAACTGCCGCTAAACGTGGTGCCAAGGTGTATTACCTACTGGGCAATCACGACGAATACCTTCGCAAGTTTTTACCATTTGATATTTCATTTGGTGCCATCAAGATACTGAACAAGTATACCTACGTGACCAACAACAAAAAATACTTGATCATTCATGGAGATGCTTTCGATAAGGTAATGAAAAACTCAAAATGGTTGATGCTGTTCGGTGACAACATTTACAATTTTCTCATATGGATCAACATCAGGTTCAACAGCATCAGGAAAATATTTGGGTTGAATTATTGGAGTCTCAGTAAATATCTAAAAGCACAGACCAAACAGGCATTGAATTTCATATTGAAGTTTGAAGAGACTGTGGCTCTGCACTGTCATCAAAAGGGGTATGACGGTGTAATTTGTGGACACATACACACCCCAGCAGATAAGGAATTACATGGAATTCATTACATCAATACTGGCGACTGGGTGGAGTCTTGTACCGCAGTGGTTGAAAAAGAGCCTGGTGTGTTTGAAACAATTCATTACAACATTGATAGGTGATTTTGCTGTTGCATTTGGATCTGTGTTTGTTTCGGTAGCAATATTCTATTCGTTCGACGTGCCAAGTGAATGGAAAATTCCTAACATAATAATTCCTATCATAGCAGTGTTTGTGTATAGAATATTAGGTAGATTTTTTGGAAAATTTTGGAGGAAACATGGCAAAAATTCTTTTAGTAACTGATGCTTGGACACCACAGGTCAACGGAGTTGTAACAACCTTGACCAATGTGGTTGATAAGATACGTAAGGATGGACACGAGGTAAAGGTTTTTTCACCAGAGAACTGTCCAATACAATTTGGTTGTCCAGGGTACAATGAAATTAAATTGGGCATACCTAATCTCGCACAGGTGCAACACCACATAGATCTTTATCGTCCAGATCATGTTCACATCAGCACCCCCGAAGCACCACTAGGAATCATATTCCGTCTATGCCTCGACAAAAGAAAATACAATTATACCACAGCATACCATACCAAGTTCCCGGAATTTGTAAATGCTAAATGCAAATGGATACCGACTTCAATAGGACATAAGTTCATGAAAAGGGTAAACAAAAGATCAAAAAAAATTTTAGTACCTACACAGTCCATGTTAGAAGAACTTACCGGACTAGGATATGAAAATGTTAAAGTATGGAGCAGGGGAATTGATACTGACCTGTTCAAACCTGACCATGAGGCCAAGGCGGAAAAGACTTTCGTGTGCGTCAGCAGGGTAAGTGTGGAGAAGAACCTCGAAGATTTCTTCCGACTGGACCTACCCGGCAAAAAGATCATGGTAGGTGACGGCCCACAAAGGAAAAAGTATGAAAACAAATATCGTGATGTAGAATTTGTTGGCACCAAATCAGGCAAGGAACTGGCACATTATTATCAAAAGGCCGATGTGTTTGTGTTTCCTAGCAGGAAAGACACGTTTGGAGTGGTCATGATAGAAGCATTGGCTTGTGGCACTCCTGTGGCCGCTTATGATGTGACAGGCCCCAGAGATGTCATTACCAATGGAAAAAACGGATATATTGGACCCGACCTAAAAAAAAATGTCATGAGTTGTCTAGATTTAAATAGACAAGTAGTGCATGAAAGTAGTAAAATACACACATGGGAAAAAGCAACTAAACAATTCATGGAGACGTTAGTAAAATTATGAGACTGGGATTAGTAGGACACGGATTCGTAGGTTCCGCAATAAATCAAGGATTTACCAAAAACATTAAAAAATTTATAGTTGATCCCAAATATTATAGAGAAAATACAATGCAAGGATTGATTGAGTTTGATCCAGATTTTGTTTTTGTTGCAGTGCCGACTCCACAATCTGACACGGGTGAATGCAATACTGAAATTTTGTTCTCTGTGATCCACGACCTTAACAGACTAAAGGGCAAAATTATTGTTATCAAATCCACAGTGCCGGCATACATTTTAAAACAACTTAATGACGAATGTATTGACATACATTTGGTCTACAATCCCGAATTCCTCACAGAAAGAAATTATATACAAGACTTTAAAAATCCTGCTATGCACGTGTTTGGTGGAGAAGAAAAATACACAAAACAAGTCGAAGAGTTGTACAAAAATCATTCTAATTGCAACTCCTGTCCTGTATATCACACCGATGTCATTACAGCATCGATGGTCAAATATTCAATTAATTCATACCTTGCAACCAAAGTCACTTTCTTTAATGAGTTGCACGATGTATATAACAAGGCCGGCGGCAAAGACTTTAGAGAACTAACTGAAATTATTTCAACTGATCCAAGAATAGGTAAAACCCATATGCAGGTACCAGGACTAGATGGTTCAAGAGGTTATGCAGGATCGTGTTTCCCCAAAGACACATCAGCACTTTGCTATTTTGCAAGAGAAATCTTAAACACTCCGTTAACACAACTAGAAACGTCAATAGGCATTAATAAAGAACTAAGAAAACGAGACAGCCAATAAGGTTAAATACACATATGGAACCTTGGTTTACAAAAGAAGCAGAAATAATTAAATTTCCGGAGCCTAAACAAAAAGTTATTAGGATGCCTAATGTTGCGTCATATCCAGATTTTTTGACAGGTGTTAAGGATCTTCAAAACAGACTCAGTGATGGACAGATAAGCAAAGAATCATACGACAAGTTATATCAGGATCTCATACACAGGTTCATGAAAAAAGAATCATTTGAGAATCCATGGTTTTTGAGAGAGAAGCCTGAAGGAATAATGGGCACAGATCAAGCAACCGCTGGTAAGTTGTCTTGGATTAAAGATAAACTTGCAAAGGGTGAAGTAAATGACGCAGACACAATAGATTTCGTATATAAAATTTTAAACAAAGAAAAGATCAAAGGCACAATCGATTCTTTGGTTACGGGTATATCGCAAAAGGACGCAGACATACAAGGATTTAGGAAACTTAATCAAGGTGTCTTTAGTAAGTTAATAAGAAAGATGCCAGTCAAAAAAGAAGAACTAGATAATTTTTTACAAAAGTGGAACAGTAGTGAAGGGTTTGTAGACACAAAAAAACTTTCTCCAGGTAACAAAGGAAACATAACAGATCTTATACCTGATCCTACAGCACTTAAAGCCTTTGAGATTTTTGAAAATGTAAGATCACAATATAGGATGCCTAAAAAAGGATCAACAGGTTATGGTGAATTTGGAATGTCTATGTTATCGAATGCTGTGCGTATGAAAGCACCGGGAGATATAGAAGTAAATGGAAATCCAATAGAAGTTAAAGGTAATGATGCAAGACTCTTCGCAGATGAAAGAGCAATGGCTAAAGCAGAATCATTAGGAGAAGCAAGAGGTGACTCGCCCGGACTTATTACAAACGCACATAAAAATTTACAGGATCCAGACGAGACGGTAAGGAAACCAACAGTGAAATCTGTTGCCGACGCTTTTGCCAGCAGAGGTGTACCACAAAACGAAGTAAAGCAGATTATCAAAGATGCTCAGACTCAAGGCTCAGATGCATTCAAAAGTTTAGGTGTTGCCTGGTGGAAAGCAGGATTCAATTATTACACTCGAGCAATAAAGATGCCAATATTGGTCATGGGATTCGGAGAATACCTTATCAGCGACAATGCAGATGATTTTATTGGTTGGGGTTGCCTGCCTAGAAGTGCGTCAAATTACGGATATATGTTTGGTAGACAAGCAGGACAATCAAGAGAAACCTTTCCAAAAATTTTCATACCTGGACGAAACAAATAATTAATAGTATGAACATAGATATTGGCAATGACAAGCCTTTCTTCCTTATAGCAGGACCTTGTCAAATAGAATCTAAAGAACACGCCTATAAAATGGCAAGTTCAATCAAAGAAATAACAACAAAACTAAACATACCTTTCATATATAAATCAAGTTTTGATAAAGCAAACAGAACCAGCCTGCACGGAAAAAGAGGTGCAGGATTAGAAAAAGGCATGGAAATTTTTGATTACATCAAAGATAAATTGAATGTTAATTTAATCACAGATATACACACAGAACAACAGGCAGAAATTGTTGCACCGCACGTTGATGTATTACAGATACCCGCTTTCCTATGCAGACAGACTGATCTATTATTGGCGGCAGGTAAAACAGGCAAATACATAAATGTGAAAAAAGGTCAATTTCTTGCACCGTGGGACATGAAAAATGTTGCTGATAAGATAGCATCAACTGGCAACAAAAATATATGGCTCTGTGACAGAGGTACAAGTTTTGGATACAATACATTGGTCAGTGATATGCGAGGATTGTATGAGATGAAAAAGACAGGCTATCCAGTTGTGATAGATGCAACGCACAGTTGTCAACAACCGGGTGGGCAAGGAACATCATCTGGAGGCAACAGAGAACACATTCCAGTTATTGCATCGGCGGCCACAGCAGTTGGAGTAGCAGGTATATTCATGGAAGTTCATGACGATCCAGACAATGCCGCAAGTGATGGACCAAACAATCTTTTTCTTAATAAATTAGAAGCACTATTACTAAAACTTAAAGCATTCGACTTTATAAGTAAAAGTACATGATAGATTGTGCTGGAAAATTTTTAATTGCTCCACCAAGAATGCAGGACTGGAGATTTCAAAAGACAGTGTTGTATATGTGGAAACATGACGTCACAGGTACAAATGGCGTTATAATAAACAAGCCTGTTAGACATCCAACGTTCCAAGATATATGTAGACAAGGAAATCTAGAAAGATCAAAAGGCCACAACCCACAGATATACTATGGTGGTCCTGTGATGGACAATCTAGTTGGTGTGCTTCACACACTTGACGTCAGAATGGCAACGACACATATTCCTACGCCGGGAAGAGGACTAGGATATACATTGGACAAACTAATGATAGAACACATAGCACAAGGCAAAGTTCGTCCTAAAAAATTTAGATTATGCCTAGGAATATCATCCTGGGAGGTCGGCCAGTTAGAAGCAGAACTAGAATCAGCACCACCGAGAGATCCAAACAGTTCATGGTTAGTGCTTAACTTTGATCAATCTCTTTGTTTTACTGATCTGAAAGAGGATGATATGTGGGAAAAGTGTGTGAATTTAGCAATTAATCAAAAAACTAAAAGTTTTATTAAAAATTATTTTGATTAAAAGAATCACATAGACTCAAAAGTTTAACAAAAAATTCATCATACTCAAATTTTACACCGTGCATTTCTAACATATATTTTTCCTGTAAAGGATAAACTTCTGCTTCTAATTGTCCAACACAATCATAGGGCACTTCGTTTATATCCTGTACATAGTGTATCAATTCGTGTAACAAGACGCCTCTATCAAATGCATTGTGCATATTCCAATCTGATGATAGGTATATTACATTTGTTTCAATATTGTAAAATGCGTGGAGATCACTCGCACCTTCCTTGCTGGAACCATAAAATATTTCTTCGAGTTGTGCTTTTTCAATTTGAATGATTTCAGGATATGGCAAGTCAACGTTGTAACTGGTTTCCGCACCTATCCATAATAGCAAACTGGCGATTAGGCTTTTCATGTGTGGTATTTATGTAATGGCATATTACGGTAAATAGGGTAGTTGATATGAATAACAATAATATAACTCTGAGTTATGATTTACTAACAAAAGGTGATTACGTTAAAAACGGCAATGACTTGATCATTAGCCACGGACCCTTAGAAGAGATTGTTACAGATTATTTTACAAATCCATTTGATCTTAAAAGTCCACAAGGTAGCACCATTGCAAAAAATATTGTAAACATACTGGCAGTTGATACTGACAGCAATCTACTTGCTTTTGAAGATCCACAGGCAATAGGAAAAATTACAATATCCGATAGCGCCGTCGTTGTCCAAAGAGGAGATAAGTTCATTGAACTGCAAAAAGGTGACTTTATCTATCTTAATGATGTAGTTGATGCGGCCAACGGTGCAGTAGGTATAGGATTTAAAGATCAATCTACTATATCAGTGGACCCAGGTGCGAAAATGGTCATAGATGATTTTGTTTATGATCCCGATGATCCCAGCACAGGTTCGATGAATGCAAATATACTGACTGGTAATTTTTCATTTGTCTCGGGACAGATAGCCAAAACAGGTAACGATGCCATGCAGGTTACAACTCCAGTGTTGACCATAGGTGTTAGGGGAACACAGGTAGCAGGTAAGGCCAACCAGGACGGAGAAGAAAACGAAATTGTATTGCTACCAAACGAAGACGGTACCGTGGGACAGGTAATGATCACAAACCAATCTGGATCTGTGTTGTTGACAGAAGCATTCCAGGCCACAACCATAGCAACGGCACTGCAACCACCAACTGTGCCTGTGATACTGCCAAAAGAAATAGTACTAAAAAAGTTTGCCAAGACCATAGCAACAACTAAAAAGACAGAAAAGGTAAGAAAGACAGAAGCAGAAACCGAAGAAGCCGCAAAAGAGAAAGCAGAAGCAGAATCAGAAAAGGAACAACTTGAAGAGGAAGCAGAAGAACTTGAGGAAGAAGCGGAACAACTTGAAGAAGAAAAAGAACAACTAGAAGAAGAGGCTGAACAACTCGAAGAAGAGAAGGAACAACTTGAAGAGAAAGCCGAGGAGTTGAAAGAAGAAATTGCCGAACTAGAAGAGAAATTGGAAAACGCAGATGCTGATGAGATAGAAGAGATCCAAGAAGAACTTGCTGAAGCAGAACAAGAGATCGAAGAAGTTGAAGAGCAAGTTGAGGAAGTACTTGAAGATGAAAAGGTCATCGAACAGAAAGTAGAACAGGTTGAAGAAAAAGTTGAAGAAGTCCAACAGGAAGTCCAACAGATAGAACAAAAGGTAGAAGTCGTAGATGACAAAATAAAAGTTGTTGAGCAAAAATTTGAAGAAATTGTTGAGGACTTTGAACAGTTCCAACAGGAGTTTGTCGAAGAGTTTGAAGAATTTATACCAGAAGAAGAATTACAGCAGTTTGTAGAAGAGGCACCACAACAGATCATAGAAGAGTTCCAAGAAAACATTATAGAAAAATTAGAAGAAGAAAAAATTAACGTCCAGGAAAACGAGAACGAAGTGGCAAAAGATGAGGATCCATTTGCAGAAGAGAACGTTGAAAAGGTATTAGATGAACTGGACGAGAAGCAGGAAGAATTAATGGAGAAGGCAGACGACCTGATAGAGAAGGATATGCAACTCCAAGAGGAGGCCAAACAACTAGAAGAGGAAGCCAAAGCACTTGAAGAAGAAGCACTGCAACTAGAGAAAGAAGCGGAAGAGGCCTACAGGAACAACGACCAGGAAGCCATAGAAGAGATTGAAGAGCAGTTCCAACAACTTGATGAAGAGAGACAACAGATCGACGAAAATTTCCAGGAGATCGATGAGCAGTACCAAGAGATCGACGAAGACTTCGAGCAACTGAACGAAGAATTCGTTGCCATAGACGAGGAGTTCCAAGAAGTGTTCCAGACGAACGAGAACATGCCTATCAGGATACCGGAAGATGGACCCATGTATAATGAAGACAATGACGTGTTTGATGTGCCTATAGATGAGCAGGTCGAGGTCAACGTGGAAGAATTCATACAGGAACAAAAACAAAATGTAACAGATAACAATCAGTTTGCACAAGAGGCCGAGGATTTCTTCCAGAGTGACGAGATGCAGGATGTAGAAGTGGATGAAAACGTGAGAGACATGTTCATAATCAATACGTCGCAGATCGATGAATTTATAACAGGTAATACAGTTGATTCTGCCGACGACTACTATGCACAGGAAGACGAGATGGATGACTACTTCAATGTGGTTGATAACAACGAGGAACTATACAACACCCAACTAGAGGCAGACGACTGGTTTGATCAATTCATAGAGGACCTGGCACAGGATCAGAATATAAACGTGGCCCCATGGTTGGATATGCCAAACGATACAAGTGTGTCAGAAAGCCTATCCGTAGGAACCACTCTAGGCAACGTGTATGGTTCGGACGCAAATGGTGACCAATTGACATACAGCATCTTGAGTGATCCTTCAGGCAAGATAGCGATAGACGGTAACAGATTATATCTAAATTCTGCATTTGATAATGTCTCTGCCGACACAAATTATTCTGTGCTTTTGAAAGTTACAGACCCATATGGTGCGTCAGATACTGACGAATGGATAGTGACCGTGACAGCGGACCAGGTTCTATCGACACAATACACCAAGGGTGTGAACTACGGTGGCATTGCCACATGGGGAGCCAAGTTCTCCGAGGACACCGTGCAGGACAACTGGTGGGCCAACAAAAAAGCACTCATAATAGGAAACAGTGACATTGTGCAGGGTGGATCAGAAGGCCTTAGAACAAGATTAAAAAACAACCTAGAAGATGCCGGTTACACCGTGACTGTCGAGACCAATGCGGCCAACATAACTGAATGGTCAGATGTCAACCAGTACGAACAGATATGGGACGTATACTGGATGAGTCACACTAAAAGCACGGCACAAAAAAATGCCTACGAGGACTACCTGCAGGCGGGTGGTTCATTGTACCTGGGAGGAGAACTGAACAGTGGTGAATATAGTCCATCAAGTTACAATCAAGTAAATGATTCGGTGGAGGACATGATCCAACAGGTGGGAGGTAATTTTTCTTACAGAAGTAACAGCACCGTTAGTTCCAACACCACTTTCAACTCAGACTATCTGGTGGGTCCTATCACTGCCAGCAACAATCCTGCCATGCAGGAACCATGGGGAACTCCGATCACAACCACGGACGGATCATACATCAAGGCAAACCAAGTTGCCGCTGAATGGGGACCGGACGTGTTGAACACAAACATACAGGGTACTGTGATGGCCAACATGGATTTCAACTATCTGGTCCACAGTTATCCAAACAATGAAAATCCAGCAGGTGGCAACCAATGGGCAAAAACATACATCAACTGGTTGGCACAGGAGGCTGAACTCAACTCCAGCATAGTGACCTATGACACAGAACACATTCCGCTTTTCGCAGATTCATATGGTTCCGGTGCACACACGGCACAGAACGACATCACAGAAGTGGAGGCGTTCCACCTGGGCGACAACGTGTATATCGGTGGTGGTATGTCACACACGGACTGGGCATGGGACGACTCGGCGGACGCGGCATACTGGGCCTTCAACACAGACATGGACGACGGAGCAACACCCACACAGGCGGATGACCACTACGGTGTTATAGGCTATGACCGGGACGGCGACGGTGACCTATGGGAGGCCACGGACACGTTTAATTTAGACAAGATCTACATAAAGGACGACTCTGTGGACTACATGGCACAGGACGCAGATGCCACAAGCGATTATTATTTCAAAGTTACACCTGTGAAATACAGTAATGGCAGTTGGACATTTGACACGGGCCACACAGTAACGGTTTCAAGTACCACGAACTACAATCAATATCTTGACCTGAGTTCCAACACGGATTTTGATGACATCAACTACGCAATCATCGAGACAGAGTCAGCACTGATATCAGAAGTGGTGGTGACAGCATAATTGGTAAATATGGTAATATAATGAAGAAACTAGTACATTACATTTTGATAGGAATAATGCTCAACTGGAACGTGGCTGTCTTGGCGGAAGATAGCGGAGAAGGGTGTGAATGGAAAGTCATTGAAGAAACAGAAACTTATATCCAAGAGAATTGTGTAGGCGGAGAGGATGGCAGTTTTCAAGCAAGGATTAGAAGTAAGGACATTCCAGGTTTAGAAATAATCGAAGTGCCGGCTAAAGATAGGAAGATGGCTGAAAAAAAAGATTTAAATCCTATTCAAAAATTTAAAGACAAGATAGAAAAAACTGCTATTGCTGACGACAAAGTAGACCAAATTATAAAGATTGAAAAAGACGTTAAGGAAACTGAAGAAAAAGTTCTAAACGCAAAAAAAGAAAAGACAGAAACTATCAATGAAAAAATTGATAAAGCAGTAAAAGAGAAACAACTATCTGAGACAAAAGTCGAAGACACAGAGAAACCAAACGTTAAAAAAGAATTACATAAGAAAGAAGTAGATAAAAAATCAGATGAAAAAATAATACAAAAAGCAGAAGAGAAAGAATGGAATGATGTTGACAGAGATGCAAACGCAACATGGAGCAAAGACAAGGCAAAAATAAAATCAACTTGGATGCAGATTCACGAATTACTACCAAGAATAATTGTTGAAAATGAAAAAATAAAAGCGGCAGAAAAAGATTATGAAGCCGCATTAGAAACTTTGAAATCTGAATATAGTGCGTACAAACCAGAGGTAACAATATCAATTGGAAATAATTGGGAGGATGACAGAACTCCTGCAAAAGGCACTTATCCTAATAACACAATCACACATGATTCTAAACAGGGTATACAAAAATCAATTACGTTGACACAGATGCTTTGGGACGCAGGCAGAACAAGTGCAGTGGTCGATAAAGCCAAACATACAGCACAGCAGGCCTATCACAGATTAGAACTCACTAAAGAAGATGTTATAATGGAGGCTTTGAATGCTTGGTTGAACTTACAAAAAGCATGGAACACTCATGCCGCTAATCAAAAGGTTGAGAAAAATGCAAAGGTGACTTTAAGCATGACCATAGACAAAGTCAAAAAAGGTGAGGCATCTAAGATGGAACAGTTACAAATTGAACAACAATATAGAACATATCAAACTTTATCAATGACAAGTCAACTGGCGCTGGACTCAGCGATACAAAGGTTCCAAAATGTTTGGAGATTTGAACCCAAGGATGTTGGTAATATGCCTACGCCAATTGCAGACCTATTAGGACTTGTACCAGTGCAAGGAACTCCTACTTCAAACAATACAACTTTAAAAATCGCAAACATGGATGTCAAAATAGCAAAAGAACAATTAAGATTTGATGAAGCAGAGTTCAAACCGAGAATAGACGGCAAACTTTCGTACACAGAAAAAGATGGTGAACTGGCTGGTGGGTATGATACTGATAGTTCTCAGAAGGAAGAATGGAGAGCAGACATCACAATGACTTGGAAAATATTTGGAGGCTTTAAACAGACACATTTGACCAATGCAGACAAATCACGTTTGAGTGCGGCCAATGACAGATACACAGATGCAAAAAGACAAACAGACGAGCAATTTAAAAACTCTTGGAACAACTTTGTTCTAGTTGAAAAGAATCTTGACACATTAAAAAGAACAGTTGAAATAAATCTAGAAATGTACAATCTTACCATGCAAGACTACAAAGCAGGAAACACACCTATAATGGCAGTGTTTGGAATGAAAACTGCTCAATTGATGAGTGAAGTGGCATATCAAAATGCACAAATCGATTTATTGTTGGCGAGATACCAATTACACAAAGTTCTTGGCCTAGTTGATCCTATACTCCAATAAAAATCATTAAATACAGTTATAATGAAAAGTCTTATAAGACATATTTTTTTAGATAAAAGTGTGGCGACAATGCTACTAATCAGTAGTTTTATAATTGGAATATGTGCATTGGCTCCGGCGGTATATGTTATTATAGTTTTAAACAAATATTTGGCTAGTGGTGTCACTGCTACTTTATTGTCCTTATCAGCGGGTGCAATTATGATGTTAATTTTTGAATTTTTGTTCAGACAGAACAGGACAGGTATGATACAAAAACTCAATCAGAGGATATTTCAACCCATGATTGATGCTTTGGCAAAAAAACTCCAAACTACACAAATCACAAAAGAGCAATTCAAGTCAATACAAAGAGCAGATACCATAATCAAAGCCGCTAGATCTTCCAGCATCACAGGTTGGTTGTTAGATTGGCCTTTTGTTTTGATGTTTCTTGTGGTGTTATTTGTTATAAATTGGACCGCGGCTGTGATTACAGGCATATTCATGATAGTCATGATAGGACTCACAATGCAGAGAATTAATTTATCCATTGCACAAGACAGCACTGCGAACCTAGAAATTTTTTTAACTGGACTTTTAACAATAACTGTAATGGCGATTGGTTCTGTTCAAATCATACAAGGTGAACTTGATATAGGATTACTAATTGGATCAAATATTTTGGCGGCGAGAGCATTAATTGGTGCCAACAAGTATGCAAAAGCAAAGGAGGCAATAGATAGACGTGAACAAGCAACAAACACAATCTATAATTTCATCAAGTAAATTTTTTAGTTTACTGACCAGTCTATTCGTTTTATTTTTTGCCTGGATGTATTTGTCTAAGATCGATATTACTTTTCAGGCACCAGGAAGTGTGATGCCTGAATCTAATTTTACCATGATTGATACCATGGTAGATGGACAAATTGTAAAAGTAAATTTCAAACAAGGAGATATAGTTGATGAAGGAGATACGGTTGTGGTGATTGATCCGGGTGTTGGATATGAAAAATATAATGTAATATCTAATGTAAAAGGCAGGATACAAACTTTGCATTATCGAAACCCAGGTGCAGTTGTTAAAAAGGGAGAACCTATTTTAACGATAGTGCCTGAAGACCAAAAAATGATTATAGTTGGAAAGTTGTCTGTGTCTGACAGAGGATATGTCCAAATAGGACAAAAAGCAAAAGTCAAACTTGCAAATCAAGACCAAGTAAGATTTGGCCCAATAAACGGACAAGTAATAAACATAAGTCCAGATGTGATATATTCACAGACTGGTACGTATTATGAAATTGAGATCGAATTAGAAGAACAAAAATTTACAAGTTCAACGATGGAATACACTTTGGTTCCTGGAATAAATGTTATAGTTTTTATTCTAGCAGGCGAAAGAAATGTTCTTAGTTACATCACAAGTCCTTTTTACAATAATGTAGGAGAGGCTTTACAGGAGAAATAATGCTCACTTGGTTTTTAGCAGGAATTTTTATCGGATTGTGTATAAGATGCATCTGCACTCCGCACAAAAATGAAGAAGAAAAATTTAAAGATCCATGGAATTGGACATCTTTTGGTGGGGGTGGATAAATGGACACAGGCATGAAATGGAGATGGACGGCACTTATCGTTTATCTCTCAATCTGTGTGTTTGATTTCATGATAGTACCAATATGGTTTGGTATCATGAGGCCGGACTATCATATGTTTTTGGAAGAGGTTAGAGCCATTGACGACACAATGGTACAGTTGGAGTTACTTAAAAAATTAACAGGACATCACACACCATACACACTACAAATGGGAGGACTATTCCACTTGGCATTTGGTGCTCTCCTAACCGGCAGTGCATTTGGTCTAAAGAAGTAAAATGAAATATTTAAAAAGTATACTGCTAGTGACACTAGTCGCCGTTGTGCTTCTCGGTGTAAGATATGCTGACAGCAAGTACGTAAAAATACTTAGATATAAAACTTGGGACGCTTATCAAACTATACATCCTAGGCAAGATGTTAGCAATCTTGTTACCATAGTAAACATTAGTGAAAGAGATATTGAAAGGTACGGTCAATGGCCATGGCCTCGGCATATAATAGCGGCCCTTGTTGCAAAATTAAATCAACATGGTGCAAAAATAATTAATCTTAACATACTGTTTGCAGAAGCCGATCGTATGGGCGGCGTTGAATACTTGAAATCATTTCCAATGGATAATAAAACAAGAGAACTACTAGGTGGCGTGTTGCTCGACACAGATGCAATATTAGGAAACGTTTTGAAAGAATCTAATGTAATTTTAATGCAAAGTGTTAAAAATGATTTTGATAAAAATTATCCTAGCACTACACAAATAATACAAAAAGGAAACGCAAAACAATGGCTATGGAATTATCCAGGCATTGTATCAATATTTGGAAAAATATCACATGGTGCAAAAGGTGTGGGTGTAAACATAACCGCGCCTGAGCCAGATGGTGTGGTAAGAAAAATGCCAATGTTAATTTTACTTAACGGCAATAAAATTTACCCATCGATGATATTAGAGAATGTAAGGGTGATACATCAAAGTAAAAGAATCAAGGTAGTTGCAGGACACAACGGAATTGAAGATGTTTTGGTTAAAAAAAATGTAGGTGTGCCTGTCAATAAAAATGCAGAAATGTATATTCATTATGCTGAACCGAGTAGATACGTTTACATAGACGCACAAGATATTCTAGAAGACAAAGTAAATGAAAGAAAAATAAATGGCAGAATTATTGTTGTGGGATTAGACGCCGCTGGATTATCAAATTTGAAAGACACACCATTCCAGTTAATGACAGATCAACAGATTACTGCTCAAGCAATAGATACCTTACTAGAAGGCAGTTATCTGATCAGACCTGCAGGGATTGAAAAAAATGAAATAATGATCATGGGACTACTAGGATTACTTCTAATACTAGTGATTCCCAAGGCAGGTATTCTATGGAGTGTGCCTCTTTTAATCATGACCACCGGTAGCGTAGTTGCGACTAGTTGGTATGGATATACTGAAAAAGGTTGGTTAATAGATGCAAGTTTTCCTGTGTTATTCCTAGCAATAATTTGGTCACATAGTGTCTATAACAACTTTGTAACCCAATTCAAATTAAGACAACAGATAAAAAAACAATTTGAACATTACCTTGCACCGGACATGGTATTAAAATTGCAAAAAGATCCTAGTCTTTTGAAACTGGGCGGAGAAACAAAAAACATGACCTTTATGTTTTCAGACATAAGAGGATTTACACCAATAAGTGAAAAATTTAAATCCAATCCCGAAGGCTTGACAAAATTAATTAATAGATTTTTAACTAAAATGACAAATGTTATTATAGCGAATGGTGGTACAATAGATAAGTTTATGGGTGATTGTATTATGGCTTTTTGGAACGCACCCATAGATAATCCGCAACATAAAAAATTAGCAGTCAAGTCGGCAGTAGAAATGCAGGACGAACTGACCAAACTAAATTTACTTTTAGTTGCAGAAGGTCTACCAAAAATTAACATAGGCATAGGAATAAACAGCGGTACTGCCCTTGTTGGCAACATGGGGTCAATGCAGAGATTTGATTATTCCGTGATAGGTGATGCGGTAAATCTAGCATCAAGACTAGAAAGTTCTTCAAAAGATTTAAAAGAAACTTTGGTAATTTCAGAAGAAACCACGAAAGGACTAGATAAGGCCTTTGATTTCAAATACATTGATAGTATCAAAGTCAAAGGAAAAACAGAAAAAATAAAAGTGTATACCCTAAAAGGAAATAATTAAAACATATGACAAGTTTTTGGAAGTTAGTAGCAGAATTAGGTTTACCAATTGTTGCCGCAATAGGTTTAGGTGCATTCATCATGATTATCATCAAATACATATTGGGTGGCATTGTTGGCAAAATAAAATTCATCGAAAGTGTTATTTCACAACTAGATAACAGAGTTAAGACAATGAACAACGACATTGTCAAAATAGATCAAGAGGTGTCTGATCAACTAGGACTGCCTATAGATACCGAAAGGGTAGCAAGATCAGACGGCAAAAGCGACGCTAGAAAGGATTAATGACATTAACAACACCAACAATTACTTTAGTAAGTGTTATCCAGGATTATGGATTTCCCATCGTTGCGGTTTTCTTTCTAGCCTATTTCATATACTATCTGTACAATTACATCACAAAAGAAATAACTCCTAAACTAGGAACTACGTCAGAAACACTGATTAAATTAATTGATAGAATACGTATGTTAGATAATGACCTGATTAGGTTGAGAACAAAAATCAAGACAGTCAAAGAATCTAACAAAAAATAATATACCCATATTAAGATTTCCGCAATTTTATTTAAATAACATTAGTTGATTTGAAAGGGTACCACCTAAGTTGTTAGATCCCATCACGGCTATTTCTGTAGCCACTACAACTTTTAAAGCAATTCAGAAAGCAGTTACCGTTGGCCAAGACATCGAGAATGTCACTAAACAAATGGGCAAATGGTATGGTGCGGTGTCAGATATACGCAAGGCACAAGATCTCAACAGACGACCTCCGTTGTTCAAAAAATTATTTGCTGGAGGTAGCGTTGAAGAAGAAGCATTACAATTATTAATACACGATAAAAAGATCAGAGAGCAAGAGCAAGAATTACGCACTCTGTTAAACTTCAGGTACGGACATCGCACGTGGGAAGAAATGATCCAGTTAAGAAGAAAGATAAAGGCCCAGAGAGAAAGAGAAATTTACAGACAGATAGAATTCCGTAGACAAGTATTAGAAGTTTTGTTAATATTAATATTGGTTGCTGGAATAGGTTCTATGGCTGGCGGGTTATTGTACTTGATTGTGAACAAATGATATATCAAATTGGTAATTTAGAATTAGACCTCACACATAAGTTTGGTAAAGTTATTTCCAATAACAAGATTTTGTTTATAGGACAGAAACCAATTGCAATAAAAATGTTTGCTGAAAAGTCTGGTAATAAAAAATTGCTAGAAAAATTCCAACATTACTTCATAAAGAAAGTGGAAGATACGAAAAAACCAGATTGACAGTTTTAGTGATCCATATTACAATGTAATATGAGTTCGAGTTCTAAGATTAGAAGAAGTCTGGTTAAAACACTTACGTGGCGTATACTGGCAACTACAGACACGTTTTTAATCAGTTGGCTTATCACTGGTGAGATCACTTATGCGGGTGCTATCGCGGGTGTTGAAGTCATTACTAAGATGGGACTGTATTATGCCCACGAAAGAGGTTGGAGCAAAATTAAGTGGGGGTATGTGGGAAAAGAGCATCACACACACATATGGCCCCATGCAGAAGACTTTACTGAAGTAAAATATGATTTTAGAGATAAAAAATGACAAAGTGTTGGCAGTTTGAATTAGAATCAGAAAACAAAAAAATTACAACTTTTGTTTATAGTGATACAGGTAAGGACATACAGAATAGATTTTATAAAGGTTTTAAAGTATCAAATGTTAGAGAAATAAAAGATCCTTTAGTTAGCGACAAGAAAGATAAAAAATGATTCACGCAATGATAGATTTGGAAACTTTAAGCACAAATCCAAATGCAGTGATCTTAACTTTAGGAGCAGTCAAATTCAACCCGTTTGGCACTGGACAGTCTGATCCTATGTATTTCAAAGTGGACGTGGATAGTCAAACTAAACTAGGTAGGCACGTTCAACCTGAGACTTTAGACTGGTGGGCAACACAGCCTAAAAAAATACAGGAAGAAGCACTAGGAGAAAGTGATAGGATTAGTATAGAAGAAACTTTAAAAAAAATTAACAAATACTCTGTTGGAGTTGACGTATTTTGGTGTCAAGGCCCGTTGTTCGATTATGCAATATTACAAAATTTGTATGCACAGATGGGACAGCCTTGTCCATGGAACTACTGGGCAATACGTGATTCACGAACTTTGTTTAGTCTCGTGCCAAGAGATCCAAATGAAAAAAGGCTAGAGGCTCACAATGCTCTTGCAGATTGTTATCATCAGGCAAAAAAAGTTCAAAAGGTATATAAAGATTTAGGAGTAAAAAATGTATAAACCATTGCCAGACGGATTGACAATCAAAGAATCAAGTGTGGAGGGATTAGGATTGTTCGCCACAAAAGATTTTGACGGTGGAGTGATACTTGGTATAGTCCATGTCATGAATAAAAACTTCCCACATGGAAGTATCAGAACTGCCATGGGTGCTTTTTATAATCATTCAGACAATCCAAACTGTAAAAATGTTGCTGGCTTTTGGCATCAGATGCCAGTCAAGTATCTACAAACGTTGAGACCAATCAAGGCAGGTGAAGAACTGACTGCTCATTACACTTTATACAATGACTTTGCAGACTGATTGGTATAAGGTAGAGGATTTATATACCTTTACTGATTCAAAGGTTAAACACAATAAAAGTCCAAAAATTAAATGGATAAAACTTCCTTGTGTATATAAAATTAAAATTAATAATAAAATTGTTCACGTTGGAAGATCTGATACTTGCAAGAAACATGGTGGCGCAGAAAAAGTCAGGAAAGCGATAGTGCAACTCCTAGATCTAACTGAATCCAATCCTAGTGTTTTAAAAACCAAACTATGGGAAGAAATTAGGTTGAAATACAAACCCAATTCAAGTAATATAAAAATAGGAGTAATTAAAACAAATGCCATCGACAAAGTTTATAGCAAAGAATATCAGAGAACCAATTCATAGTTACGAAGAATCAACCTGGTTAGCAAACGGCGAACCTTTAACTGAAAATAAAATTTATGCAATATGGCCCGACAAGTTTCCTGTGACACCCGGACATTTACTATTCATTCCTAAAGTAAACGCAGTGGGGCATATCAGAGAAACTTACGGAGACGCATACAAGTATGGGCAAGACAAAGTTGACAGAGGAGAATGGGACGGATTCAACATAGGACAAAACATCGGCATTGCCGCCGGACAAACTATTTTATGGCCTCACATTCATCTTATTCCAAGATTTGATAATGATAGTGAAGACAAAGGTGGAGTGCGTAGAGCATTTCCAAACGGTGATAATAAAGCATATTACTAATGCCAAAGAAAAAAAGAAAAAAGAAAAGAAGTATTAGACTGGAAGGCACAGGACAAATTTTTGTATCTCCCGATAATGGAGAAACTGTTTATGTACAAAATCTAGATGGTACCAGAGGCAAAAAGATTTCGCAATCTAATTTGGCGAAGGATGTTGAAACTGCACAAAAAGAGATGGAGATGCATGGTGTATATGCAATCCAAATGAGGAAAAAATATCCTGCTCTTCAAAATGCATGGCAAAAATATAAAACAATCTGGCATCTCATACATGATGATAATTAGTATGAATGCCAAAAAAAAAAATTAAAAAAAGAAAAAAGCAAGAAGAAGAATATATAGATATGATTTCTATGCATGAAGATTTATGGAACGGATCCGGCAAAACAAGAGAACAGGTCGAAGAAGAAGTCTTTGGTGCAACTTATTCCGCTTTTGGTAAGATCATTAATTATCCAAAAGGACATCCAAAATGGCGTGGGTAAAATATTTTTTAATTGAAGAAAATTGGTGCAGTGGTTTTCCAGATGCGATAGTGGGTGCTGATGAAAAGAAGGATACCGATCTTTTAAAGTTTTTAAAAAAACATGAAATCGATTACGGGTATAAATGTGACAAAAAAATTCCTAGTTTTATTTTTAACGGAGTAAGTTGGTACTGCCACGAAAAGAGTGCTAAACAAGTCGCCCGTAAATTTAAAATAACAGAAGTGCATACAGACAAAGAACAACTAAAACAACAAAAGATAAAAGAAAAGGAATTGGCCGCCTTTATGAGAACTGATCAATACTTAAAAGAAAAGTTATTCAAGGATGCCAACACTATTGTTGGGCAAAAAAAACGTAACGAATTTGTAAATACTTTAAAAGAAATGAATCTAGATTTACCAAGATCCAAAGTCACTAGAAGGATATTAGATATGTTCGATGAAGGAAGTTTGGTAATATCAGACCAGAGCATAGTGGAAAAAGGACCTAAATTTCCTGTGGTGAAGTTAGATGTATAGATTAAATTTACCATGCGTGTATGCCGCTGTAAGACGCTTTAAAGGGCACAATTAAGACGGTTATGACCAAGTTTGTAAGTGTAATAGGTAACGGAGAAAGCAGACAAGGGTTTGATATCACTCCACTAAAAAAGTTCTCAACAGTGGTAGGCTGTAATGCTATTTTCAGAGACTACAACATTGAATACATAAGTGCCTGTGATAAACACATGGCACAAGAAGCCGCAAATACCTGTGGCAAAAACACAACAATTTTTACAAGAGATAAATGGCATGGACAATTTGCCATGTGGCCAAACGTAAAGAAGTTCCCTGAATTACCATACCAAGGATCTAAAAGAGCAGACGAACCTTTTCATTGGGGTTCCGGCCCATATGCTGGCCTGATTGGTTTGAGTTTCAAACCTAAAGTTATATTTCTAATTGGCTTTGATCTTTATAGTTTTAGAAAGGGTGAAGTCAATAACGTGTACAAAAATACCAAGGGTTATGAATATATTAAAAGAGAAGTAGACCCTAGTTATTGGATACATCAATTTGATATGTTGATGAAACACAGCGATTGTAGATGGTTAGTGGTAAACCAGCAAGGCTGGAAAATGCCGGAAGAGTGGAGCCAACATAAAAACGTTTTCTTTGAAACCTATGATGGACTAATAAAGTTTATCCAAAAGCAGTTGACAAAAAACAAATAATCGTAGTATAATAATAAAGTGGTTGGACACGTTCAACAGGGGCGAGAGTTACCTGAATGCTTACTTCCTTCCGCAGTCAATCCATGGAGGGGGTGTTAATTCACCCCCAAAAAATTATGAGTCCAATGTTAGATGAATTAATGGTGCAACAACAACTTAAGGCACCCTACAAAAGGTGGAAACACATGGTTGCTGTAATGTGCCTCAACCTCACTTACAGGAAACAGGTCAAAACAGTATTACCACTTTTGTTTGAAAAATATCCAACACCTCTGGCCTATTTAAAAGGACGCCTTAAAACACAACAAAAAATCTTGAAACCTTTAGGTATGTGGGAAGTAAGA
>CAACVD010000089.1_pt1 | contig 36239 bp, 51 predicted proteins | sample 2381771 | NCBI WGS metagenome assembly CAACVD01 (sample SAMEA5211965, study PRJEB30684) | marine metagenome | biome: Marine; feature: Epipelagic; material: Water | collected 2015-10-15 | depth 15 m
GCTCGGTCTTGCCTCTATAAAGGTTATCAGCTTGTGGGCCCTCTACAAATGAGTGAACAAGATCATGTGTTTCTGGTTTGAGTGGGTGGTCAATCTTAAATGAGCCAGATGATTTAGACAGAGAACCATGTACCGTGACACCATTCTCAGTAATAGTCATCATTTTATTAATGCCAAATGGGTCAGATATCTCATCAGTATTAGCAGTAACATAAAACTCCATTTTGCCTGAATTATCATCTGAACCATCCCCAACAACCCTAATTGAAGCAGAAGCGTAACTAGCACTATCAAACCATTGAATACTACCTTTAGTTACAGATGCACCAGCTGTTGTTTGAAAAAACTTAATACGGGAGTTATTAGGTGATGAAATATTTACTGGTTGGTTTAAAACAGTTAAATTTTTGTTCTGTACCACAACAGCAGCACCATTTGTTGTAAAGTCAGTTGATGAGATAGTGCCGATATTAGTTAGGTTTCTACTGCTGTCTATAACTGTTGTTGAGCCAACTTTTAGATTGCCACCAAAATAAATGTCTCTCCATTTTCTGCTAGAAATACCTAGATCAACTATATTGTCTAATCCAGCATTTGTTGTTGGTTGCCAAGGATAAACTGCATTAATAGCTGCGTTGAACAACACACCTGTATCGCCACTACCTATTGCCATCTGGACACCAGAAACCCCAACAGCTCTACCAACCTCTGTTGAACCCTCATACCATCTTTGGAGTAAAGTGTTTTGTGATTTCACATTTACAGTATTTTCAAAAGTAGCGACTTGTGAGCTATTAAGAGTAAGAGCAGTAGTTCCTGCAGTCGCTAATACTATAGTTCCTGCTGTTTCCTCATTATTAATGGTGAACTGATCACTAGCACCACCAAATCCTACATAAGCATGACGATCAAACCCTCTTTCAAAGGACATATAAATAGCAGAATTATCAGTAGAATTAAGAGTTAAGATTTCATCTGTAGTGCCACTTAATGTGACTTTGCCACTAAAAGAACCAGTACCAATATTGGTTAGGTTTCTTGAGCTGTCTATTACTGTTGTGCCATTATGTATAAAAGAAGTATTAGCTCTAACTGAGCCTTGTGCGATAATATTGCCACTTGGGTCAACTGTAAATTTTCTTTGCGTTGATGAGTTCCAAACTGCAAAAGAATAGTTAGCATCAGCACCAATTCCCCCAAATCCTGTTGAGCTACCTGATCTTTCTAGTGTAAGTTGTATAGAAGCACCATTTACATTAAAGTTGGAAGCATAATTAAGATTAGCTCCACCACTACCCCCTGAAACATTTAATAAGCCACCTGAGTAAGTACTAATATTGGTTAAGTTTCTACTGCTGTCTATAACAGTAGTGCCACCAATTTTGAAAGCATGACCACTTGTTAAAGCAAGGTCTGTAGCGAAAGTTGCTGTTGCCGAATTTATTGTTAACATATTTGTCCAATCAGCTTCAGACCAAGATGATGAAACTGTCCCATCAAACCTAGACACCTTAAAAGCATCTATGTGGTAGCCCATCTCAGCTTTCCATTTTCTGCCTAAAGTTGATCTGTTTGCTGTCCAATTTTGATTGGTGTCATCCCAAAAAGCATCATAAGCCCAGTAAGTGCCATATAGTAATCCACCACTATCGGTAAGCCTTCTGCCTGCAAATACACCAGAAGCACCACCATTTGAATTTCCTAAGTGTATTCTGGCATCTGTAGTATAATCTCTTAGGGCAAGATCAGATGTGGTGATAAAGCCACCACTTGCTGTAGCTGTACTACTACTTGTTATTGCCCCACTGCTGATAGTACTGATATTTGTTAGATTTCTACTGCTGTCTATTACTGTTGTGCCACCTGACCCACCTTGTTTTAAAATACCAAAAAATGTCAAAGCATCTGCTGAAGAATCACCTATAGTTGCACCACCAGTCGTCAAGATGTTGCCTGCGACATGTAGCTTTTCAGTTGGCGAAGTAGTTCCTATGCCGAGGTTACCCGATTGATTGAAACGTGCATATTCAGTATTACCAACACCTAAGAATCTTAAAGTATTACCTACTGTACCACTACTTCCACCATACCTGATGTATGCTCCATTAGTTCCGTCAGGCTGTAGACCAATAGTGCTTGCTCCTGTTCCGTCATCAACAGTTAGTTTCTGTGAAGGCGAAGTAGTTCCGATCCCTACGTTGCCTGAGTTGTTAATTACAAATTGACTTGAAGAATCAACACCACCTGCATCATTGTGAATCGCAAAAGAATCACTAAGAGAATTGTCAATACCCATTGACCAACCTTGTCCACCTGTCAGACTAAATGCCATAACCGCATCGCCAGTGCCATCTTGTTCAATTAGAAATCTTGGTGTTGTTTCTGCATTATCTGAATACAAACTTAATTGTCTACTTGGCGAAGTAGTTCCGATACCAAGACCTGTGCTTGTCATTCTCATTGCAGCACTATTATTTAGTCTAAAGTTAATTGCAGTTCCTGAAGAAGCATTTAAATATGTTTCGCCACTACCGTGTTGCATAAGAGCAAAGTTTCCTGTTGAGTTTTTATCTACATGAGAAAATGCTGCATAATCAGAATGACCTACAGCACCAATATGTGCTCTACCTATTTCTGCTGACACATCTGTGTCTGGTGCTATTGATAGCTTCTCACTTGGCGAAGTAGTTCCAATCCCTACTCGTTGTGAACTATCAATCCTGACTGCTTCTGTTGCATTTGTTTCAAATGCCATAGAATCGCCATTGTTTCTGTATCTGATTTTACCTTGTCCATTAGCTCCTGAATCACCAAAATATAGTTGTGAAATATTGGTTGTTCCACCTGACACAACATAAAATGTTGCATTACTTGAAGTGTTGTACAAACGAGCTTCAGCTGTACTGCTTTCTACATCAAGCAAAAAGTTAGGTGAAGTAGTTCCTATGCCGAAACGACCTGAACTATCTATCCTAGCTCTCTCAGAACCATTATTAAACAATCTAAAACTACCAGCACCATTGTTTTTAATAATGCCATCTGTGCCTGAAGTAGCTATCTGCATAGAATTATCAGAAGCTACAAAGTTTACTGCTACTGCTGCATCTGAACTAGTAAAAGTTGCTGCTGTGTCTGTTGTGCCTGAATTGACTGCTAATGCACCAGTAACATCTATCCCTGTTGGGGTGGTGGCTAGTTTTTCATTTCCGTTGTAATTTAATCCAACTTTATTTCCACCTATAGCTGTAAACATAGCAACATCTGATAAATTTACTGCTGTTACTGTATTGCCTTTTAAATATAAAGGACCTGTTCCTTGGTCATTAATATAACTAGCACTGCCATCATGGTAGATTTGTAAATCGTTACCTGCACCAAAGATGGCTTTGTTATTGTCACCAAAGGTCGCATCGCCATTAATGTCTAGACCACCATTAAAGGTTGCATCGTTAGTGACACTTAACTCATCTGCTGTTACCAAGCCTGAACTTGTAATCGCACCACTACTGATAGTGCCACCTACTGTCAGATTATTAGTAATGCTCACATCTGGTGTGTTATCAGAAGCGTTTGCACCCACAAACTGCATGACAGAGACATTACTTGTGCCACTTACATTTTTGTAAAATGTTAAGTCAAAACCACCTCCTGCAATAAAATAATTAGCTCCTGCAATATCATTTATTTTTATTGCTCCTGCTCTGGAGCCACTACCTATTGTTACTAAGTCCCTACTGCCAATACTGGCAATAGATAAGTTGTTTTGTGTGGTTAAGTCAGTAGCAGAGATACTGCCGATATTCGTTAGATTCCTTGAGCTGTCTATAACGGTTGTGCCAGACAAGTTGCCCATTTTGAGTTCATTGTAAATATGGACATTGCCTTGATAGGCTGCTAATGCGATTACTGGAGTGCTTGCAGCATCATAAATATAACTTGCACCATTTACGATTGACAAACCAAGTCTGTCGCCAAATCCTCTATAATTCCCTGCTGCACCTGAATTAGTGAAATAATCACCACCATTAGCTCTTATGTCGCCTGAACTTGTAATAGCACCACTTGTGATAGTTCCTGCAAAGGTAGCGTTTTGTGAGCTATCTAATCTAAGTGCTTCAGTTTGTCCACCTGAGTAAAAATAAACAGTACCATCAGTATTACCAAAAACTTGTCCTTTAATGGCATTAGAAGCATTAACAAAATTAACACCACCAATATTGCCTGAAGTTCTGTCAGATTTTATATTAAGATCGGTAAAGGCATTACCTTCATTTATGGTCATAGCCCCAGATGAAGTTATAGCTCCAGTTACACTTAATGGCAAAGAAGATGTGATAGTGCTACTACCAATAGTTAATTGATGGTTGCTGTTATTGGTTCTTCTCAGTAAGAAATCACCATTATATGAAGTAACAATATTGCTACCTGCCATAATAGTGCTACTGAAGTAAAAGGTCGGTCTATCAGTATAGAAGTGAGCATAACCAGAATTTTGTGCTCCAATATGTATATAGCCATCTTCAGTTTGAAAATTAAAAACATCTGTATCTTGTCCTACAACATTTTCTATATAAGAAGTGGTTTCAGTACCTAGTTGGATTCTGTCGGCTAAGACTGTCCCAGTAACATCTATTCCTGTTGAGGTTGTCTTAAGCCTCTCTGAACCATAATTGTATAGTTTTACCTCACCAGTAGACCCATCAGCTCTGAAATAAGATGTTAGACCACCAGAGCTATCATCTGATTGAATAAGAACATCAGCATCATTAGTAGTATTTCTAATAATTAATGTGCCAGTACCATCGTGAGTGATGACTGAGTTTGTTGTGTCGTGGAATATTCTTAAATCACTACCTGCACCAAAGATGGCTTTAGAACTGTCACCAAACAGAGCATCATTACTGAATGAAGCATCATCATTAAATGTTGTTGTCCCTTCTACTGTTAAGCCATTGTTAAATGTAACATTACCTGTAAAAGCTCCAACATTAGCGATATTATTTGAATTAAGGTCAAGATTAGCATTAGTGATGTCAATATCTTGTGTGCCTGACCCTGCTTGCAAAGTTATTCTAGCAGTCTCACCACCCCCAGTCCCATTATTAGACATGAGAACTAAATCACCATTGGTGTGTCGGTTAGTGACATAATGATGGTCTGATGCTTCATAAATAAATTTTCTACCAACTGTATCTGATCCAGTACCAACAAAATCTATTGAATCATTTACACCACCTTGCAGTTCTAAATTTGATTGGAGTGTAACTTGACCTGTAACACTTAAAGTACCTGAAGCTGATAAATTTCTGCCTGCTGAAATATCCCTGACAGCAGTATAGTCACCATCTAAATCAAAAGTATGCTTGGCAGATTGAGCATTATTTTCAAAGGTTAGAGTGTTAGGTGTAGTTCTGTAATAAATTCTAAAGTTGGGATTGGCTTCAGTATCGCCAAACTCCAAACCATAAGGGCCAGCATCTCCTGTAAACTTAATTTGTCTGTTAGTGCCTGCTAATTCTATACCAGTAATGTTTTTTAAGAGTCTAGTGTTGTCCATAACCTCAGTTGATTGAATACGGATAGCTTCTATATTTCTTAGCTCTTTACTTGAATTAATTACAATTGCGCCATTAATTTTATAATCACCTGCTGTTGTATTAATGTCACCTGAAGCAGTAATAGCACCAACACCAGTTAAGTTACCACCAGATGTGACTGTAATTGCTTCGTTAAATATCAGATTGCCTGCCCCACCATTACCTGAATTAATATAGGAATTAGTTTCATCTACCCAAATTCTGATTGATCTGCCACCTGCTGCTGCAAGTACAGCGATACCTTCTTCATCTACATTTGATGTTTGATTGACTTGAAATGCTCCAAAAGCATTTTGATTTAAAGTATCACCAACTTGGAAATCGCCATTAAATCTTGAGTTGCCTACAGCAGTAACTCCACCTGAAATATTTAACTTATGAGAAAAATCAAACTCATCATTGGTAGCATCCCACAAGATGGTTGCATCTGTAGTTGAATTAACTGCATCTTGGATGGTGATACCTGCACCATTTGCTGACCCAGAAGAATCACCTGAAGAGTAATTCAAAACTATATTTCTATCGGTTATTTGTGTATTAGTGCTATTAAGCCAAGTCGTGGTTCCTGATACCGTCAGATTTCCTGAAATTGTTGCGTTGCCAGATAAAGACAAAGATGATGCGTTTAGTGCACTATTGAGATTGACTTCATCTTGAAAAGTCGCTGCACCTTGAACTGTTATAGTATCGCCAATAGAGACATCACCAGAGAACGTACTTGTTCCTAGCCCTGTTACAAATATATTATTCTTTACTCGAAAGTCTTTGTTATTAGCCATCTTCCCTATCCAATCGCTATACCTTTATACCAGTCCTGGTAATTTTAAATGTCATGCTATCAGTCGAAGCTGGTGTCGCTAATAGCCTTAAGTTACTGCCTGATATGTCAGCACTAAATGTTGCTTCTTCGGCAGAACCTGTAAATATAGTAGCATATTCAGTTATGCTAGGTGTGGTTCCGTCGTGTGTTACCAGTATTTCTGTTGCATGATATGTGCTATCTGTTGAATTAGTTATTTGCACTAAATACTTAACGGTTCTGAATGTGGTTTTAGAAACAGAATCAACCGCTACTTGCGTGGTTGCTGACGTGTTTGCAGTACTAGAACCATTTACAGCAATATTATTGATTACGTATGTACCAGCTGTTACCTCTTGCCCAGAAGCGTCAACAGATCCGTTAAAAGTTGCATCATTAGTAACACTCAGTTCGTCTGCTGTTACTAAACCTGAGGATGTTATGGCCCCAGATGTAATGGTGCCTGCGAAGGTAGCGTTGCCATCTTGAGTAAATGCTAAAGCATCTACAGGACTTCCTAAATTTTCTGATCTAATTATTAACTTATTAAGGTTTCCATTTCCTGAACCCTCGTAGAATAATCGCCACCCAACTCCTGCACCACTACCATTATTACCAATATAAATTGCAGCATCAGCACTATTTAAACCACTACCTCCTATAAAAACTTTGTCTGTACTTTGTGGGTTGCCTGTACCATCTAAAAATTCAATTTGTCCAGTAGTTGTCAGATCAACAACATTTTGTATATTTCTGCCAGAAGTAATTACAGTTGAGCCTTGTATGGCTATACCACCACCATCAGCTAAAAATGTTATATCTGGTGTGGAAGCATTTGAAGCTTGTCCTATATGAAATTCTAAAGCTTCTCCTGCATTTGTCTTAATATGTGCTGCTTCATTAGCACCACTACCAGTAATCCCCATTCGTAGAGTAGCACCTTGTGTATTGTTTATAACTAACTGAGATGTATCACCACTAAGTTCTTCATTTATGGTCAAGACTCCTGTACTGGTTATAGCACCACTTGTAATAGTGCCTATATTTGTAAGATTTCTAGAACTGTCTATTACTGTGGTACCGTTTATTTGGTAGCCACCTAATGAAGTATTGTAGTTTCCTGAAATAGCTACATTACCTACAACACTAAATCCAGTACTGGTAAATTGTCCTGCTGTAACTCCACTACCTTTAAAAATTAGATGGCCTGAGGACGTGTCAATTATTCCGTTAGCTCCAAGCTTTAGATCACCTGTTGTTATTAAGTTACCTGACTCATCTAACGACATCAATTGTGTAGCTGACGAAGGAGCGGTATTACCGTGGAGCCAATAGAATAAATTAGGTTCGTTATCATTAGTATCCAGTATGAAGTTCATGTTGCCGATAGCAGCAAGAGTTGTGGTATTTACCGTTCCCCCAACTCCATTATCATCATCAAAGTCTAGGAATGAATTTGATCCGAAAGTAGCACCCTTAAAGATGTCACTAGCTATATCACCCGTTGCATTTATGCCACCAGTAACATCAATACCCGTATTCGTTGTAGCGAGCTTGCTTGAGCCATCATAAAACAGGGTTACTGCACCATTAGGTTGTGCTAAAATGTATTGTTCACCATTAGCTTGTCTCCTTAAATCTATACTTTCGCCACGAATGTAGAGGTTGCCAGTACCATTAGTTTCTTCTATATATGAATGTGTGCCGTCGTGGTATATCTGTAGATCATTACCAGCTCCAAATAAAGCCTTACTGCTATCAGTAAAAGTAATATCATCATTAGCAGATACGGCTATATCAGTACCACCAGTTGTATTACCGTTAGCCAAGATCTCAGCCAGGGTATCAACTGTACCTACCTGACTATCGACATAAGCTTTAATTGATTGTTGTGAGGCTACTGCTGTTGGAGAATCACTAGCCATATTATCTTCATCTAAGAACGCCGAACCTGATAAAGTACCGTTTAATACAGGGCTAGTTAGTGTAGGGCTTGTAAGAGTCTTGTTTGTTAAGGTTTGTGACCCTGTTAGCGTTACAACGCTTGAATCAATCGCAAAAGTGACAGAAGTACCTGATGCATTCGAGGTAATGCCTGTCCCACCAATCAACGATAGAGTTTGGGTATTAAGGTTAATACCAATCGTAGAGCTACCGTCAGAAACATTTAAGTTGACAGCACCAATAGCTGATATGTTTTGGAAAGCAGTACCATCCCAATATTGCAGGGTTGTAGTCGTGGTGTTGTAGATAATCTGCCCAATATTAAAGTTGAGCGTATCTCTTTCTGCTGTTGTGAGTTGTAAGGTATTATCAGGATCTATCGATCCTAAGTTTATCTCTAATATTCTAACTAACTGGTTAAATGTATCGGCTGTTACATTTGGGCCTGTTGCAAAGGGTAAATTGGTTTGTAGGAGCTTGGCCACCCTTATCTTCTCCCGTCGGTTCTAAGATCTAGTCTTGTTGCACCTAACCTCCATCCTGAGCCAAGATTACCAGAATCACCATCATTAGACTCTAATCTTAGAACAAATTGTCTGCCTCTTGATCTGATAAATGCTTGTTGTGTAGTTGGGGTTATGACTGAACTTGAAGTCTGAGTTAAGGTGTCTCCTGGATAATTTCTTTGCTTAGTAATTAACTTAAGATTACCACTTTGTAAGAACTTTACATCAGGTATAACTTTACTCAAAAATGCAAAGCTATCACCATCACCTAAATCTAGATCAGCTGACTCAATAAATACATTCGTCATTTCTGATCCGTCGTCGTCAAAACCAACCTCGTGTTCATACAAGTAAGGGGCTTTAACGGCTTGTGGGAAGGGTTCAACACCAGAGTCTAACCAAGCAGTCCTCACCAACTGTCCGTAATACCAAATATTTGTTGCGTAGTTATAAATTACATATCTGTTTATTTCAGTATTTATATCACCATTTGCATCAAGTTTTGATGGGTAATACCATCCCACTTCATTATGTTCTTTATTTGAGAAACCAAATATTTTATAGGCTGCGTCAGTATTAATACCATTAGTCGGATCATTAAAAACATAATTTTTAACAGAACATGCAAGCTTATTAACACTACCGTTGTAAGTATAGAAACTGTCATATGACATGAAATACACACCACCAGGAGCTGTAATAGCTGCCTTTGGCCCAATCAGTCCTGTTGCGTTGTCAATTAAATTTATAGAGAAAGTAAAAGGCGGCCCAACAAACTGCATGCTATAAACAGATGTATCAGTAAATATAACAATTTCTTGCCTTGATTTTACGCCACCAATTATTTGTGAACCTGAAGATAGTCTGACAGATCCTGCTGTATTAGTTGTTAAAGGTTCAAATTGTAATTCGTTTTCTTGATCACTAAATGCGACTAGCATCGGATCTACCACTCCAGTTCTGTTACCACCTGATATTGGATCAGCACCTAGAACAATTAAATGTCTATCTGTTTCTGAAGTTATGACTTGTAAACCTTTGGTTGGCACTTTGTTAGCACCACCTATAGCTGACAATAAAGTAGCTCTTGTACCTACCCCTGATGATGGTTGCCATCTATACAATTGACCACCTCTTGGATTAATTATTAGATTTTCTCCGTAATTATCGTGTGTCCAAAGTCTAAGCTGATTGACTGAAGATAGTGTTGATGCACCACCCCAGCCTCCGCCGCCCCAAGTACTAGCTCCATATCCTGTACCTGCAACAAACTCATCTAAACCAACATTTATTTGGTATGCGCCTACTACTGATCCACCACCATTACCTGTATCTGAGGAGTTTGCTAGAACAGCATTACCGCTTGTGTCTTTTGCTTCTATACGGTAATTATTTGCATCAACTATCTCTGACACTTGGTATTCTTGGTTAAGAACAGCAGCTGTAATATTGCCACCTAAGGATACTGCACCAGAAAAAGTTACAAAGTCATTTAATACGCAACCGTGGTCTGTATCCGTAACGGTAAGTGTGGCATCACCATCACCTACTTTAGCAAATGTCACATCCCCTGCTGCTGTAGTGTTTCTAATAGGTGTTATGTCGTTGAATGTTAAGCCGCTTTCGATATAGTATTTTAAGTGTGAGCCTAAGCCTAAATATTTAGTACCATCTAAAGCTATCCAGTTGTGTAAGGCTCTGACAGTCCCTAAATACGTATTTGTCCCACGTTTAGCCCAACCCCCAAATTTTTCTGGTCTACCTGCTCTGAAACGCACTAAATTACAATCGAACCAACCACCTTCAGAATCGTAGGCGGTACCTTCTCTGTCTATACCTGGATTGAATTGTAGTTTTTGGATAGTCATTTTAATTCATCAACGATAGTTAAAGCCCTTCGCAAAGACTTATAAGTATCTACTTCTTTTAAGTATTCTACCTTTTTCTGGTAGGTTTTTCCTAGTTTATAGTTTGGTATAAATTCTACTATATCCAAAGGCAAGTAGACAAAAGCGAATAAATCTACTTCTTCTTTAGTATAACCCTTCTTTATCTTGCGTACTCGCTTCGTTAAATCCCATCTAACCCAGTCAGAACTGTGGTGTTCAAATTTTGATGCTGTTGTTTTAACTTGGACTTTGTAGACGTTTTCTTTGTTATGAACAAGATAGTCATAACGAGAGGAGGATGGAGCTTCAAATAGCTCATCTAAGCTGCGAATCAGATGACTCGCTACTAAGTACTCTCCTGCCCGCCCAATACGAAGATTGAGCGCCATATACACCTCCTAGGTTTCGTATATATCTTCTTTCATCATCTTTGCTAATTCAGATGATCGGCCTTTGACTTGGGTGGCCCATTTGCTATCTAGCATTTGTACTGCAACTTCATCAAAATCTTTTTTATCAAGCGCAGCTAACATATTCTTGAAATTAAACAATCTGTTGCCCAGATTGAAATACATATTGATCAATACTATTTGCCTGTTTTCTGATAGCTCTTTGTATACAGGTATTTGCGATTCTAGTATTTTTATGCAATTTCTTATGTCGTTGAGAAGCAGGTAATTTGCTTCATCTTGTGAGATACCGCCTCCTAATCTTTCGTCGACCAGTCTGCCATATCCAATTGTTAAGTATTTTTCTGGTGTTGAATCTTCGTAAACATGCGAAACAAAGCCTTCATGCTTTTTTAACATGTGACGTGCTTTGCCTTCAATACCTACTGAAATATGATCCATTACAATAAAATACTTTCTACTAAAAGTGTAACAACACTAGCAAGCAAACCTACAAGTAGAACGGTTATAGTCTTTTGGCCCTCAGCCATTCTACCATCAAGTTCTTTGATATGAATTTCAAGATCAGTAAACTTGTGGAAAGCTGTCTTCCATCTTTCAGCACATTCTTTTTCATGTACTGCTAATTCTAAATGTACGTCTGCTGCCGTTTTTCTCATTACTACTTATCTTTATTTAGCCAGTCTAGCCATTTAGGTTGCTTTTTATAAATGTAGTAACCTAAGACTATTCCTACTAATACTATTGGTACAATAATTTCCATTATTTCTCCTCACTATCTACCAGTTTATCTTCCTTTAATTCATCAACAGATTCGACAACAGGCTCTTCCATTTCTTTGAGCTTGTCAGTTATATACTTTCTCACCTGGCTGATGACATCTAATTCTTCCCCCTTGATAGCTCCTCTAGCGCAGAGAACCTCAACAAGTTGTAACGCAATAATATAAAATTGTTTATCGTTCATAATTTGTGATTATACATCAAACAGCAGTAGTTGATAAGTTTCCTGAATTATCAACGTTAATTCTGTATCTTGTGCCGTTTGGTGATCTTAATATTACACTTCGTGTTGATGAGTTTGTTGTCACTTCAATATCCAAACCTGTGGAAATTCCTGAGCTGTTGAATGTGCCATAATCTATGGTAGTTGAGTTATTTATGCCCTGTAAAACAATACTGCCAAGAGTTGTTAAGTCTTGTTGTGCTGCCATTTTAAAAGCACCACTATCTACATGCATTAGAACTCTGTCATATGTATCGGTATGGTCGACAAGAGTGAGTTGTCTGTTTGAAGGCCCATCTGATCTGATTTGAACACCACCTTCGTTTTTAAAATATACATTTGGAGCAGCACCTAAAGTTGTACCAGTACCAATAACTAAATCATCCTCAGAATCATCTAAACCAATATGAAAATCTTGTGAATTGCCATCAAAAATTAATTTTGCATCAATTTCAGAACCATCTCCAATAGTTAAAGTATTATCTTCAATTGAAAGTATGCTGTTTGAACCGACAGTTGATCCATCACCTATTACTAACTTATCCGAACTATCATCTAAACCAATATAATAGTCTAAACCATTACCGTTATAGACTATTTTCGCATCTTCTGCGTCACCATCACCTAAAGTAAGAGTTGGTGTAGTGCCAGATATTTTTACACTATCTTGCATTACAAAATCTGTAAAAACAGATACAACTGCCGCTCCTGCACCAGCTCCATCTAAATATACACACATGACAGAGCCATTTGGTATAGAAACTGAAGATCCTGAACCTTGTTTTATTACAATTGCTTGTCCGCCTGTAGTGGAGTTTTCCAAAAACATCACACGTTTTATGGTATTTGGCCCTATAGTCAAATCTCTTGATGTAGAGAGTGTGGTTGATGAGGTTACTTTGACATACATACTTCTGTAAGGACTTGCAGTAGCATCCCCTACAGTAACTGTTTTATTAGCATCAGTATCAAAGGTAGCTTCTGTTGCATACCCTAATGCGTCACCAATTAGACTTAAGTTTGTGTTGGTTGATGTGCCCCAAGAGCCTGCTTCAGCACCTGTTGCTATTTCTTTAATTCTTAAATTGTTGTTAAATGTAGCCATACCTTATTATGACACCCTAATTATTGAATTTGAAGCACCTGATGATGGGAAGTTTACTGTTAAGTTTCCTGCTGTAACTGAAATATCTTCACCAAAATCTATTACTGCTACTGATTTATTTGCATCTGAACTGTTATAAATCAAAGCACCTCGTGCTGTTACGGTTACGTTTGTAAATGTTAAATCATCAAAATCGACAACGGCTGTTGTGCCATCTAGTGTTGGTGTGCCTGTTTTAAGTGTGAGTGTAGCCCCACCTGCAGTATAGTTAGTACCACTTGCTTCGTTTGATGTTGTATAAGCAGTTGTTGAAGCACCTAAACTAGCTGCGTTGGTATACAAAGCTAATTTAAAAGTATCTGGTGAACCGCCTTGGTCGAAGTTGTGAATTGCTTTAAATAACTCTTGTTTAAAAGAATTAGTTAATGTCGTCGAGATTGCCATATCAAGATTCTACCACACATTTGGTTCAGGAGGAGCAACATCATGTCTACCAACCATAATAGGTTCGTATACTGGTTGTTTGACCTGTTTTAGGTACTCACTACGTTTGATGGTTTTATACTCTCCTTTGTCATCTGTCATAACTAACAAAGGATCTGCTAAACGATGATAACCATACAGTTTTTCTTCTGATGGCACATTAGCATCTAATGTTGGTGATGTGCTTGCAACACCCACCTTTATACCGCTTTCGATACATTTAGCGAGCCAATACTCAACACATGCTCGACCAGCTTCAGCATAATGCAAATTGTTTTTGTAGCTAAAATCAACACCATACAGGTTAAGCTCACCTATCTCACTCCAATAAGCAAAAGCTACGGCGTATGCAACCGTATTATTTAAGTAATTAGTTTTACCTGCTTTTACAACTTGATCGATTGGATATTCTACTAAGCCTGGACATCTTTCATCTAACTCGCAGGTGTATATCGGCCCTTTGTGTGTTTTGAGCACATCAGCCATAATATCACTTTGCCCTGCTGCATTATCTGTATCTAAAAACCTAGATGCAGGATCCATCATAAATACACGATCATGATAAATAACACCAGCAACAGAATTTATTACCCATACTTCATCAAACTGAGCACTATTTGTTCTGCTTACGCAGAAATCGTACCAGCTTGCGCCCATAGCGACTAAGGCAACTTTCTTGCCTTTTAAACTTTTAATTTTCTTCATAATTAGCTTACAGGACTACGCAAAGAATCGTATCTGTATTCGTCCCTTCTTCCCCTTCCTTCGGCTCTATTTTTGAGCCTTGCAATCTCTTGGTTATACCTATTCTCATAAAGAGTTAGTAATTCAGCATCACCCTTCATGAATATATAGCCTTCTACTAAACACCCATATATTAGGGCATTTCTAGCATTTTGCGATAACCAAGTGCCTGTTGTGTCTGTTACTAATGAATTTGGTTTGTATAGGTAATTAAGCTCAACATTATAGTTTGTGTCTGGGACAGGAGCTACTACCAAAGAAGAGCCGCTCAGATTCTTTACATAATCTGCATAATATTTAGGTAAAGCTCTTTTAGTTGCATCTGCAGGATCAACGTCATATTCCTGCATAAAGCTTGGATGTTTTTTATCTAGGTAGTGATAATCACTATTACCATCTATTACGGCTAAACTAAATGACAAAACATAATCAGCAGGTGTAGTTATTAATTTATTGCCAGCTGTAAATGTTAATGTGCTTGTTTTTCTGAAATTATCGAATTGTACAGATTCAAAGATTCTTTCTTCGACAGTCTTTATTATTTCGTCTAAGTTGTTAACAAAAGTTGTTTCACTATTTTGTAAATAGTCTTGGATAGTGCTTTTTAATTCTGCTAATGTCATGTTGCTATTGTAACTCTTCCTAATGCAGATGTTAGCAAGAAGCCTCTAAAACTTCTACCTATTGGATTATCAGTTGAAAAAACATTACCACCATTTGCCTCTATATCATTATCTACTCTTGGATCGTATAAGGCTTCAGGATCTGCTATATGGTTAAATGGCCCTAATTGTGGATGTTTTGGTTCAAAACAAGAATCACAAACTTTTAAGCCTGTCCATTCTTTTCTTAGTTCAAGTAATTTGTACCTAAAGCCACATCTGTCACATAATGCTAAGGCATATTTGCCAGTAGCGTATGTCATCTTCTGACTCCTGGGTAAGGTCTTACTCTAAATGATGCTCTATCTTCGTCTTGATCGGCTGCACGTCTAAATTCTTCCTCATATATAGCTTTGAGCTCACCAGTTCGCTCAGGAGCCTTTTTTTGCGATAAGTAATAGGCTAGGCCTGCTACAAAGCAAGGAAAGAACCTGAAGGGCATTTGCATAGTGTTTAATGCGCTATCAGCATCATCCATTCTTTCTAATTTTGTAAATCTGATAACATCAGTAGAATTTTCAGGTGCAGGGTAGACATAAAGAACTGGATTGAGTTGTTTGTCTAAGAAAAATTGTGATGGTTTAGATTTTGAATCTTTGTTAGGTATAGAGAAATATTCTGACCTAGATAATCTATCCATTCTTATATCGGTTGTTTCAGTACCTACCGTTCTACGAATAGTGACATCTAATATATCTATTGTGCTAGTACCTAGCTGGTAGTTATTAGTGCCTTCTGTAACTGTTTGTGTGCCTGTTGATATAGTCCATTGATTAAGACCTCTGTTAGCCCATTCAGCTAACATTAGATTGGCAGACCTTATAGCTGTTTTTAGATCATAGCCTGTTCTAAGCTCTAGCCCACATCTTTCGTATGCTTCTTCGATAAACTCTGTAATATTGAGTTCAAAATCTTTACTTCCTGAAACTGCCATTAGTCTTCATATAAATTATTAAATGTAATTAATGGATCTAAATAACTTTCATGTCCTTCGGCTGAATGTGTCCATTGTGACGGTTTAAAGTCTGGTGCACCTTCGCCTGTTGCCCAGAGTGCAGGGCTTGTAGCTCTTACTCTGTTGTTTGGCAAAGCAACTAAGTTACCTTTCCATTTACAATCTTCTGTTATATATAATACATGAGATTGCTTGTGTTGTGCAGGGTCATCTGCAATCTCGTTATTTGTATAGTCAACCGTAAACAAATATTTGGCTTGGTAGAACTCGCCATTTATCTTTGCTAACCAAGGTGATGAGCTAACACGATCCATACAAATGACTGCATGATCTCGTGATTCGCAATCCCAAGGTTGAGCTAAATGATCTTCCATAGGTTCTGGCCATTCTTCAACAGGTATATCTGCTACTAATGCTTGTATAGGCATTCTGGCCCACATAGCACCACCGTGGACATTTTCACCTTCCCATTCTGGATCGTCGCTTTCGCAACCTGTAAAAACTATATGAAAACTTAGGGATCTATCAGGAATTGTATTTACAGCTATAACATTAGCGTGCAAAAACTCGCCATGATATTTTTCGTGATTAGCTGTAAACTCCCTTCTAACCCAAACTTTGAAGTAGGGTATATTGCTTATTAAGTGAGGCATTAATTATTTATTAACTGCAGCGCCTTGTCTTGCTCTTCTTCTGTTAGCTGCTCCTGCTAGGCCGCCTCTTGCGTAACCTTTCTTGCCAACTTTGCCACCCATTTTGTAGCCTTTTTTGCCGACTTTGCCGCCTACCTTGTAACCTTTTTTCTTCTTCATAATTAACTTATTGTTGTAACCTTTTTACGGTCATTCATTACTTTACCACATCCCTTAGCTATAAAGCCACCATTCTTTTTCTTTTGCCAGTTAATTCTTGCTGGCCCTGTTTTCTTTTTAGCTGCTGATGTGCATTGTGCCTTGGTTGGTCTACAGGCAGGATATGCTCTTTTCTCACCTTTTTTACGGCCACAAGGTTTGCCTGTTTTACAATCAATCCAACCTTTGCCTTTGTTTCTAGAAAACCATTTACGTAAGCCTTCTTTTGCCATTATGCCAACCTAGTCTTTTTGTTCTTACCAGGCAACATAACACCACAACCTCTGCGCTTGACTACTGTACCACCGTTCTTCATTTTTACAGGGCCACCACACGCTTTTTTGGTTTTATTGCCCCAGTTTGCGGCACCTACTTTCCTGCATTTAACCAAAGCCGCACTTGCATAAGCGCTAGGCCATACTTTATACCTAGATTTTACTTTGTGATAACATGCGTCTTTTTTACCAGCCATAATCTGATTATACTGGTTCGTAAGCACCCTCTGCAACTAAAATATCTCGATTGACCATATGCTCTGCCTCTACATCAGCTTTGCTTTGCCCAAAATATCTAACTGCTAGATTGTTAGCTACCATAGCTTTATTGATGTCCAGACCATCAATTATGATAGAACCTAAGACTCTGCCGTATTTACCTTTAGAATCCTTCAGCTCACTTTTTAGGATGATTTTTTTACCGTTATTAATTGAATCTTCTAAGAACTTAGAAGCTAGTTTACCTCTGGCTTTTTCATCTAGATCTCTAGTCCTAGATTCGGGAGTATCAATACCATAAAGTCTCACACGACATTTATGCATGATATTAAAGCCAAGATCGAGGATACAATCGCATGTATCCCCATCGACAACACGAGTTACCTCGCATTTATATTCGTACATTTATGACCAAATAGCGTTACAAACTGTTTGGACAAGGGTATCTTCTCCTGACACATCTGTAGCTGCGCCACCGTCTTCTACGTATTTACTTAGATGTACTACTTGTGTTGAAACTTGTCCATCTAGATGTGCGTCTGCTCCAGTTCCTGATAATGTATTTTCATACACAACCATTACTGTTTCATGTTTAGCGTTTGCTGTATCATCAGCCGAACTGTCTGCAGCTGGATACACTTCCAGTCTTTGGACACCTTTACTACTTGTAATTGCCATTATTTCTTCTTCCTTTTAGTATATTTACGTTTTGGTTTTTTAACCAAATCTTTATGTACCATTGTATAGGCTTCATTCTTTTTTGTCGACTTGTCATCCGCAACATATCGACCATCTTCATCACGAGCTCTGACTTTTACCCAGCCAAAGAAATTTCCAACTTTTTCCCAAAATTTCATATTTTTCCCCTTATATTTATTTTCTTCTGGATTTTTTACCGCTACATTTCCATCTCTTTCTGGATAAATTCAGAGGAGAGTTTGGATTTTTTGCAGCTTTTTTATGCTTTTTCTTTTGTGCATATGATCGTGCACAATAAGCATCACCTTTACTTGTACCTGGCTTTACTCTTGGGCCACCGCCTTTAGCTCTACCAGCTTGGCCGTAACTTACTCTTTTGCCACTAGCAGTTACTTTTACTTTCGCTTTGCCTTTTCTTGGACTAACCATAATTAAATTGTGTAAGGTCTATTTTGTATTATAACAAAATCTAAAGCTGCTGAAACTGAAACGGTTCCACCCGCTGAGTCTGCTTGTGCTCTAACTTCTATATCTGTTTTCTCTGTAAACTTTAAAGGAAATGCATATGAAATAGTGCTGTAACCATCATTTGATAGAACCCTATCCTTTAGGTTAAAGACACCAGCATCAGGTCTCGCTACTAAACTTATGATTGCAAACTTACCTGCTGATGAAGATGCTGATACATCTTTTTGATATAAATAACCTGTATAACCTCTTGGTACTGTATAGATCATCATTAAACTTTGATTGTCACCTATAGCAACAGTCGCATATTTGTTAGCTGGCACTCCACCTACAGGAGTTGCTTCTGTACCTACATACAAAACCCCAGCATTAGCACCACCAGAGCCTGCAGTATTAACAATAATTCTATTTACTCGATACCAAGTACCACCATTAAGTTCAACACCTGCTTGACCATTTAAGGTAACAGTTTCTATTTTTTCATTATAATTATTATCTAAACCAGATACTGTAACTGTTCTAGCACCTGTTCCAGCTCCTGTATCAGCAGTTGAAGAACTAGAAATGTAGAGAGTGCTTGCAGCACCTAAGTAAGAATAAAGACCACCTTCTGCCCATACAGTTTCAAGACCTGTACCAACTGTAGCATTAAACCCAAATTTGTGAACAGGTTCATGCCAACCTACTTGGCCTCGTGAAATCTGTAATTCAAAAGGTTCAGTAGTCCCAATCCTTGAAATAGATGAAACTTCTTGACCCATATTAAGCGTGAAATACAGTAACTCTGTCTAGATTTGAAAGAACAGCATGTATACCGTTTTCAAACAATACACCATCTGCTGGTATATTTAATGTTTCGGTATCATTTGCGTTACAAGGAGCAATTAACAGAACTGTTCCTGTTACACTTCCATCTCTAAAAGTTACTGTCCCATCTAAACCACCGCCAGATATTACATATCCTTTTAGTCTTGAACGATGTTGAGTTAAATCAACACCACCTGTAGCGGTTGAGGCTGTTGACGCTGTTTTTACATCACTACCAAGACTCATTATTCTTCCTCCCAAACAACTTGTACTGATTCAGTCAAGTTTTGTAATTCAGAGTAAGCCGCAGCTTGATTGGCTACAGATACTTCTTTAACAACTTCGCCTGATTGCACGTTAATTAGTTTTAAATTTATAGCCATTACTTAAACCCTCCTGGATCTCTTGGCTGAGATACAAATATATAATCAAAGTCTGCACTTTGTGCTCCTGAGTTTAAAAAGTTTACTACATAAATATGCGGTAGTACTTGTGCACCTGAATCAGTAAACGGTATATCGTCTGCTGTTAAAGATGTTGAAGAACTATTTTTTAAACTTCTATCTGTTAATGTTATATCTACTTCTGATACTAAGGTATCTTCTAGTATCCATTTAATTCTACCTTTGACTGAATCATAATAAATGGTTGCAGTAAAGAATGTGTTTGGATAGCCTTCTCTACTTGCAACGTTTAGCTCAGGATTATCTGATGAATTGAGTAGACCTGCGTATGCATTAGAACCGTTATTAACATATTGATAACATACTGTACCGCCTGCTGGATCACCTTTAAACAGAACACCTATAGACCCTGTTGGGGGTGTGGGTGAAAAGAATATTGGTGGGCCTGCTTGCACATCGTCAGTAAACATAAATGCTCCTGCGTATGCTGGGTCACTTGCGTTCATACCATTTGGATTCCATCTGAACTTCATAACAAAGTCTCTGTCTTTTTTCAGAGTGAAGTTATGCTCAGGGGTACCAACTGCTGGGCCTAATAATAGACCTGTAAAGTCATTTGAACCTGTATTACTTGTCAATCTAATGCATGATGGATTATCAGGGCTGATTGCTACTGTACCACCAGCTGATTTAATTTCAGACCACATATCGGTATCGTAATGATCAAAGTCATCAAAAAATACATGATTTCTAGTAGGATCGTAAAAATTACCTTTAATTATGTTATCAACACTTTGGTTACTAACACCGTTAGGAAAATTTGTTAAAGACATTATTCTTCCTCCTTAATCTCTACATAACAAGCGCCTATTTCATCAAGCTTACCTTGTATTGCATTTTCATCTGCGACTGACACTTGGCCAGACTCGCCATTCGGTTTTGTATAATTAATTATATATGCCATTAAAACTGCTCCTCAGGTCTTTGACAACCAACCATTACATAATCTATATCAATAAACTGCGATGTTGCTCCTGACAGACCTATTGTTGGCATCATAATTGAGCCAAATGCTTGTGAAGAAGGTACGGAATCAACTTGGAAATCTTGTGCATCTAAAAAACCACCTTCTTTTCCAGCACCATCGTATCTTTTGTCATTAATTTGATAAACCATATACTGTCTTTTCGGATCATAATAGAAAGTTAAAACATTCCATTGGTCTAATACTGTAGCATCATCTTTGCCATCCCAATGACCAAATGCACCTACAATAGCAGCATTCATTGTAAAGAAACTTCCAGCAGGAGTCCCGCTGTTTGGGTTTACTTGGAATTGAAACCCTTTATGTATAAAACCGATACCTGTATATTGTGATCCAGTAAGATAGGTGGTTTCTGTCATATTAAAACCTAATATGCAATCAGTCGCTGTTGATGGGTATTTGTAACGTATTTGCCAAAAGAAAGGCTCGTTACCTGTCCAAGGTATGGTTGCTGTATTCGCACCACTACCTCCAGCCCAAGCTAACAAACAACTGCCAGCAGCACCTGAGCTTGATGCAGATTGTGTCAGCCTGAGAACACCGTTTGCTGTTCTACTATCAAACTGTGATGTTGGCACTAATGCTACTGTCGAACTTGCATTTGTTCCTACACGCCACCCATTTGAAGCGGTATCAAATGATGTAAAGTCGTCGAATATAATATTAAACTTTGTTGGCCAATCACCACCCATATAATCACCAGCTGGGTGATTTTTCAAATCTGGTAAGTTATTAAAACCTTTTTCGTAATTTGTACTCATTATCTCTCCTGTGCAATTGTTAAATAATCTACTGTCAACTTACTTATTGCAGCAGTACTGTTTCTGATCATCAGAGTAGGCATTAGGTTGATACCGTCAGGCCATACTGAAGATGATACTGTGTCTGTTCCTGCTGTATATGGTAAATCTGAGTTACCTATACTTGCATTACAGCCAACCCATCCTTTAGCAGAATCTCTAAAATAGACAGGTTTATGTTGATAAGCTTGGTTGGTAAATACTTGACCAGCTGGTAAAGAAGCACTCACATTATTAACATAATTTGAATTGTTTCTTGGGCCTGGTATCTTTTTACCAACACCTCTTTCAGGGTCATAAATGAATATCATTTCTATAAACTCATCATTTGTCACATCACCTGCTGTCGGAATAAAAGGAGAAGTGGGTGTGTTAAATACAGCATTAAGCGGCAAGCCTGAACCTGTTGCATTAAAAGCAAATATAGCTGCATCAGAGCTTGTGAATAATGGATCAGTAGCTGCACCTTGCACATAACCACCCATACTTAAAAGACCACTAAAAGTTGTTAGTCTTCTCATCATACCAACATGAAAAGCACATGTTTGCCAATTGTCTACTTTAAAACGCATAGCCATATATGTTTTCTTCTTAGGATCCATGACAAAACTGCCAACTGCTTGAGCTGCATTACCCTTGTATTGCAACAAAACTCTGTCGTTATTTGCGTTGTCAGTAGCCAGTTCTAGCAGACCACCAGCTCCAGTTATAACACCTACTGAGTGATCTCCTGAACCTGCTTCTACTACTGTTTTTTCCCAATGACCTGACACATAGTTATCAAAGTCATCGTGCCATAATATATATTTAGATTTATCTAAAACACCAATTTTTGCTAATGGATGATCTTTTTTTACATAGTTTGAAATACCTTTAGGAAAACTAACACTAGCATTTCCTGTAATTTTTTTGTTTATTTCACCATTTGCAGTTGTTCTACCGAAAATAGGATTACCTTCTCTACTAGCCATTATACTTCTACCTCATCTAAAATTACTTCTGAATCAACAGCCAAGGCAGCCATAGCAGCGTCAGCTGCTTTCTTTTTGCCTGCTGTTGTATTCGCATATTGTGTTTCTACACCGTCTATTGTTACTGTTATTTTCTTAGCCATTATTTCACCTCTAAACAAACATTTGGAAAATCGTGATTCTGAGCTTGCATCCAAGCTGATAAATCATCCATACTGGAAAACTCCATAGAGCCACCACGCCATCTTAATACATAGGTCATACTGCGTCCCTCCTTCTCATACCGCATCTGAAGTAATCTACCTTCATGCTATTAGCAGCTGTTTCTTTTGTTCTTACTCCTAATGTTGGTACTAATACACCTTTTGGATATGCCCAAGTTTCAACAGCATTAGTTGTGCTTTGTGCTGTCAACCTATCATCAAATCCAGCTCTTTGGACTAATACGCCATTATATGTCCAAGAAAGAAGTTGTGATTTGCTGTCGTAAGATAAACCTAAAGTACAAAACTCGCCATCTGATGGAAAACCAACAGGATTTAGTAAAGAACTGCCAGATATGCCTTGTCCAGTACCATTCCACGTAGCCATTCTGTTGCCTAAAGATCCTGGTGATGTTGATTCTGTACCATATCTTACATAGAAATCAGCTGGGAAAAACCCACCCACATTTGTAAACTGATGTACGATACTGTCTTGGAAGCGGAAGTTGTCAAATATCTCATCATCAGCTTGACCACACAAGCCAACAACAGCATGCATTTTGGTAGGATCATAATGATCTAAAGCTATCCTTGCTTCGTAAAAGAAATCGTGATCTAGGTCAAACTCAAAAGAACTATTGATGTTTGCGTTGGTACCTAGCTGAATGATAATACCATCATCTACAGCGTTATCAGTAGTCATTTGTATGATACCGCCATTTCCATCAACATTGGTTACACTATTTGATCCTGATCCTGCAGCAGTTTGTGTCACTTTCCACTCCCCTGCATTATATGTGAAAAAATCGTCGTAATATTCTGTAAAAGGCCCAGGATGTATTACACCCATAAGGTTAGAACCTTTTCTTTTGTCTACGTTACTTACGTTGTTCTTAAAATTAACACTCATAAATTACAACCCTCCTTGGGTCAGCACTTAGTTGCTAAATGCCATAATTTATTAAAGTCTAACTCTGTTAGATTAATTTAGCAATAAAAAAAGGGAGTCTTTCGACTCCCTTCCAACTATCGAGGTTAGTTGTTATGCACCTTGTGATGCGTCGACACATCTCCAGTTTGAGAATCCAAATGAATATCTCTCTCTAGCTTTGTATCTTAGATTTCCTGTATCAAAGTCACCTTCAAGTGATGTTGACATTGGGGATCTAACAAAATGCTTAAAGCCATCTGGACAGTCTGACTTAACGAAGAAAGCATCTGGGTCTGTTAGGTAGTGGTTTACCACATAACCTTCAGGTAACATTCCCATATTCTTCATAGCGTTAATGTCATTGTTTGCTGTACCAGGCTGACCTGGGGAGTTAAGCAGTCTATCTGCCACAAATTGTAATTGTGGTGGAATGATAAGCTTAGTTCCTTGTAAAGCGATTGCTAATCCTCTGTCATCAACCTGAGTTGAGACTCTGATCAGAGTATCTTCAAGTGAAGTTTCATTCAGGTCAGCAAAAACTGCTGCTCTGTTAGCACCAACACCGCCTCCTACTAGAGGGTGATCTGAAGCCACGAGTGGTTTACCGTCACCGCCTGGGAAACTTGTTGAGAAAGCATTATTAAGAATATTTGCAGCTTTGATCTGCTTGGTATTAGCCATACTTCTAGCTAAAGCTTTGGTATATCTTGAACCAAGTCTGTCATACAAATTATCCTCTACTGCTTCTTCAGTAAGTGCGAATGCTAATGCAACTGTTTCATGCTCGTACCTTGCGGTAAAGCCTTCACTTGCATTATCGTAAGAGATGCCAGCACCTTCTGCTTTATCAGGGGCATTACCAAATCCAACAATCTGTACTTCTTCTTCAAATGCTCGGTCAGATGACTCTTGATCGAAGATTTCTGCATGTTCATTGTCGTATCTAGCATATTCCATACCAAATAAAGCGTTCAAGCCTGGCTCTAATTCTTTTGCTAATTGCGATCTATTAATTGCCATTATTTACTCCTTTAATTAGACACCAGCTGTTGTGCTGTATGCATGTTCATTAATTTTTACTATTAAGCTAACGTTTGTTCCGAATGCATTATCAGGTTCATCAACCTTACCAATAATTCTGAACTGAGCTGTACCAGCACCTGATGTACCAGCAATCTCGGCCTTTGATTGGCCAGATACTGTATCACCAGCTGTATAGTCTAGATCAACGTTTGCACCCACATCGGTTAAAGCGAGTGAGCCTGAGCTTTGCACTTTGTAAAGGTTCTCAGGAGAGTCCTCTACTAAGGCCACAATTGTCGAAGTTGAAGTTTGACCGTTTGGGAAGTATGGTGAAAATTTCACACTTCCATCTGAGTCAATATACTTACAACCACGGAAGATCCCTAAGATTTTGACGGTAGTAGCTGAATTTACGACGCTAATGGTACCGCCTGTTAACATCTGAACAGGATCTCCAGAGAAGATACTACCAGCTTGACCACTTGCGATTGTGTAGTTCTGAACGCCATTGTTTTGGACGCTACTGCCTAGCTTACCGACAAGTTTAAAGCCGTTAGGTTTATCTGGGTTTGCCATAATATTTTATCCTTATATATTATTTTCGTTTACCGCCCCCGAATGTTACTGAAGAAGTTCTCCTCGGAGACATAATTGGAGAACGAGCATCAGATTCTTTCAATAGATCATTATCGACAGCTTCCTGCATAGTTTTGCTTCTGCTTTGATAATAAGAGTTACGTTCTTCTCTTGTTTCTAATGGAATCTTAGCTAATAATAAGCCCCCAACACCAATTACTCCTGCATGCTTTCCATCCATAATACTTGGAAGTTCAAAATCTCCAATCTCTTCAGCTCGAACAAGTTCGAAGCCTTCTCTGAGTCTAGACATTACGTTCTTCCTGTCTTCTTGATTTAAAGTCTCTGCCCTAATCCACCTGTAGACATAGCCTTCAGGGGCTGGTGGAGTTTCTAATGTACTTGGTGGAGCCCAAGGTTTGCGTGCCACGTCTTTGTCACGAGTATCAGCAGAACGGGTCATTCTGTCATTTTCAGGTTTTATAAACCTACCCTTATCGTCTCTATTCATAGTTATTACCTTTTTACAAATTTTGCGTACTCACTTAGGGGTACGTTAAGCTTCTTAGCCATTTGAACCTCTGACGGTGAAAGTTTAACTTTACGTTTACCTCCTGACGCCTGGGTATTTCTGGCTGCCGAAGCAACTCTTTGTTGAGGTTTCTGCACTTCTGCAGTTGGCTCTTCTGCTACTTGAAACTTCGCAGGAAAGCTATTTCTCAACCTATTGTTCACTTCAGTATAATACTCATCGCTGTCAGGATCAAATCCTTCATCAACAAGATCTTCATGTATACCGAAAGTTGCCATTGTCATAACTCTATCTTCACCAAACCAAGCGTTCTCATCTGCCCAAGCTTGTGCCTTAGGACTTGGTTTTGGTTGCTCTTGTGCAGGAGCTGTTTGTGTTGGCTCCTCTTGTGCTTGTTCTGTATAAGCTACTTTTGAGTTTTTTACAGATGACTCTTCAACTGCAATCCTTGCTAAGATGTCTTGTGCTTTAACCGCTTTGTCATGGTCTTGTGTTTCAAGCGCATTTTTTAATGCAGCTTGTGCTTGGACTCTTTGTGATTGTAGTCTTTGTTCAGCTTCTGATAAAAAACTTTGGCTGCTTTGATCTACTTTTTTCTTCAACCCTTCGTTTTCACTTTTTAGGCTGTTAGCCATATTGTAGGCAGATTCGCTTGCACGCTCTGCTTCTCTTAACTTACGAGTTAAAGTATTAATTCTTTTCTGTACTTTGTCAGAGTAACCAGCCAGCTCATCTTCTTCAGATGGCGCAGCTTCTTGCGCAGGCTCTTCAGCTTGCTCAGGCTCTGATTCTTCTACAGCATCTTCAGGTTGCGGCGTTTCTTCTTCTAGTTCAACAACCTCACCCTCTTCAATATTTTCGTTTTCCTTCATAACTTCTTCTGTCATAAATACTCCTATACTGCAACGATATCGGTTGGGTCGTGTATGGTGGCAATCACTTCATCATCATTAATAATTCTGCATTCTGCATCATCACCAAGTTTGAAACGAGCACCAGCATAACGGCCAATCAATACCCATTGTTTTTCTTCGCACCAAGGTTTGTTACCAAACTTATCGTCTTTGTAACAAAGTGGCCCCATTTTTACTACATAAGCACAAACAGTTGATAGTCTTTCTCTATCTACCGTATCTTTTGTCATAATGATCCCGCCTTTAGAAACACCCATACCTGCAAATGGCAGTATTAACATACGCCACCCTGTAGGTGTTGGCATTCTTTCAAGTGCGGATTTATCTAATAGTGTTGGATCAAGAACTTTAGTCGCAGGATCCACATAGGCTTTATCAAGCTGTTCACCAGTCTCTTGTACTGTCTGTTCTATTGCTTGATTTTCTTTTTCGATTTCTTTGGCAACGTGGTCAGGTACTACCACTTGATTCGTCTTCGTCATCTTCTATTACTTTTCCTAGCAGTTCTCTTAAATCATTTTCTACGTCGATGAGAGAACTGTAACGTCCACGTAGATACTCATATTGGCTCATATCTTTGACACCAGCCAACAATGTGTCTGTTATTGCTTGCCTTTTTTCAGCAAGTTCTTTCAAAAGTTTTTCTCTTAACCAAAGTACTGACATCAATACACGCCAGAAAACTTTGTGCCAGATGTAGCAATACCTACGCCTCTTGCTTTACCCTTACCCATACCAGGTTGTGGTTTTGTAGAGACAGAAACTTTTTTTGCTTGTTTCAAAGGTACGCTGCCTTTGTTGCTATAACTCTGTATATGTTTCATAACTGATTCCTATATTACCTTATTTTCTACTCAAGTCCATTAATTTCATTTCTCTTTGCTGTTCAAGTCTATCTCTTGTAGTTTCATCTTTCATTTCAGCAATATCTTCTTGAACTGCAATACGCTCTCGATCTATTTGATCTTGACGTAGAGAATCCTCACGTTTTCTTTGTTGTTCAGCTCTAAATTGTTCTTGTTCTTGTGCAAGTTCTTGACCTTTCAAAGCAATCTCTTGACGACGCAGAGCAACTAATGGATCTTCATCTACTGGGCCGCTAGTTTCTGCAGTATATTGTGTAACTAGTTCGGCAAAGATTGGTGCAGAGTACTGCGCTAACAAATCATTTGCTTGTGTTTGTAACGCACCAGCTTCCTGTTGGCTAACATTTTGCATTTGTTGTTGTAACTGTTGATACTGTTGCATAACTTCTGGTGGCATTTGTTCTTGTGCCATAACATCAGCTTTCATTTGTAAGTGCTGCATGATGTGTGCATGAATACCAGCTTGCACCATAGCGTTTGATTGTACTGGTGGTGTTTTCAGTAAAGCCATATGTGCAGCAATATGAGCATCGTGGTTTTGTTGCATGAATGCTTGTGCTGGTTGAGCCATCAATAAACTGTTGTTTTCAAAACCAGCTTCGATTGGTTGTGGTTCCTCAGCTGGTGGTGGTTGCAGCAACGCATCAATATTATCAATACCGATAGCAGCATACATTCTACGGTATGCTTCGTAAATACCACCTTGACCATGTATCTCTGGATTGGACTGCACTAACTGCATCATCTCTTGCGCCATAGCAATTCTTTGTGAAGTAGAGAATATATCTGGATTTGATATTGGCATAATATCTACCCTGTCATCAAAGTCTTGTACTTTGATTTGATTCATACCGCCCTCTACTTGATACGGGTATTCTGGTGGTAAATATTCTTTAAATATATCAGACAACAATTTAAATTCTTTTTTCTGAGCGTTGTGCAATCTTTTATGAATGGCTGATAAAACTTTGGTTGATCTTTCGAGCAACGCCATAGTTGTTCCAACTGGTGCAGATGGATTGCCTTGACCGACATTTATTTCTGCAATCGACGCAAACTTTTGGCCAGAATCAACTAGCAAACCAAGCAAAGATAACAAAGTACCACTTGGCTCTTTGAATGGCAGCGGCTGTATTGAATCTGCTAAAGAACCACCAGGGGCGTCCACATCACGAAACTCTCCAGGCTGAATCGGAGTGTCTTCGTCTCTGATTCTTATACCTCTTGTCTTAAACCCAGCAGGCAGGTTAGCAAGGGTACCTGCGTCAATCAATTGCCTCAAAATGGACGTGGACGCTTTTGATAACCCACCAATCATGTGGGTCAAACCAAAACCATAAAAACCTAAACCTGGTAAGAATTTAAAATGTACAAAGTACTCTATCTTGTTTTTTAGTGGATCATCTTCTTTGAAGTTACGTCTAATTGACAGAACCTTACCACTAGCAGTATCTATAGTAACAATGTAAGGCAGTTTTAAGCCTGACATTTCACCCTCGTCGTTCATGTCCTCAAACCCTTCTAGATCTAAATCGGTATGCACTTCATAAAGGACACTTACTTCAGTATCATCGTAAGATGGTTGTTGCCCTGTAAGTTTATCTATTTCTTCTTGTACTTCTGAATTGGTGTCAGCACTTTCATCACCACTTAAAGCAACATCACGATAGAAACCTGACAGCTGCAACTTGCGGACATCATTATCTGACATCTTAATGACGTTAGTGATACGGCCACAAGTTTCGAGCTCAGTAGCGTAATACGGCACAATCAAATCTTCTGGTGCGACAAACTTAGAAACAGCTCGACCAAGCGTTTCATCGTAATAAACTTTTTTGAAAGCAGAACCTGCTAGAGGCAAATAAAACAACAACTGATCTAATTCTTCATCGTACTCTTCCATCTTATGGATGATCTGATAGTTCATAAATTCTTTGACTCGTTGCGCTTGCATTTCAATATCAGAATTGTATTCACCAATAACTTGTGTCTTGACTGGGCCACCAGATGGTAAAAGTTCTTTGTAAGCTTGAGCTTGGAATTGGGTAACTGCTTCACCAAGCAACGGATGAATGACACCAGACGCACCAGAGAAAGGTTCGCTTCTGTCCTCATCAAACTTCATACCTAAATACTTCAGGCCATCGGTATAAGTTTTTTCCCAATCGTCTCTAGAAGATTTGTCTTTTTCAATACTAGCCAATAAATCACTAGCTATTCTATTGAGCACATTTTCATCTAGGAGATCGGCTAGATTGACATCACCTTCGGCCATCACTTCGTCTGCCATATCATCTTGTAAGACGGCAGAACCATCTTCTAATATTTCGAAGTCGCCATCTCTTTGGGTAATATCTAAAACTTGTTCTAATTCTTGTTCGTTGACTGTTCTTGGTTTGTCGGGATTTTCTGGTGTGATGTTTTCAATAGCCATTAGTGTAATGTCTCCTGATGTATTAAGTCAGCTAATGGAAATAATTCACCAACCAACTTTAATTTTAAATCGTCTGCTTGCATACTTGCTTCATCTAAGTTTTTTGCACAAATAAGTGGCCCGTCTATTACGTCACCATCTTTTTCATATTCGGTTAAATAAAACTGTAACATATTAATAATATACTCTCTTTATTGGTGCTTTGTCTTCATCTTCGTAGTCACTGCCAAGCGATACTAACCCACCTTCACGAAAACGCATCAAAGCTTGAGTCATTGTATCACACAAATCATCATGTGCACCAAAGGGAAAGGAGGCACACTCTTCAATCATTTCTTCGGCAAACTTTTTACTAGGTGCCCAGACCAAACCAGACTCGAAGATTGGGGCAACAGCATGCATTCTTGTCTGTTTGTCGTGTCCTCTGGTGGGTGAGTAGTTGACTACGGGAATACCGAGGCGTCTAAGTTCGTGGGTCAAAGGAGTCCCTGAAGCTTTGGCCTCAATCAAAACCATATCTGGATCCCAATAACGGTATTCTTTCATCGCTATTTCTTTGAGTTCTGGAAAATCCCAACGGCCCTTTTGAGCATCAAGCAGGATGATAGAATCGGGCGCACCATCAGATGGCCGAAACACACCCCAAGTAGATATGGCACTAAAGTCGGCGGACTGTTTCTTTGAGAATGCCGTATCATAAGATTGAATTATGTATTGTACTCCTGGTAATGTATCATGTTCCCACTCGTTCCACCACTCCCTTTTGATAATTGAACCTTCTTCGGCAGTTGGGGTCTGCATCCATTGAGCGTTCCATTTCATACCAGGCAAAGAGGCTTTGACTGACAACAGTTCTTCTTTTGACCAAAACTCAGGCCATAACGGGTTGTCGGTATCAGGGAAAATAGCAGGGAACTCGACCACCTCCCATTGATCGGCCAAGGGTTCTTGTTGCGCATCCAATAACTTAGCGGTCAAATCCACACTACTCCATCTGGTCATAACCAAAACAATTGCCCCTTTCGGTTGCAAACGCTGTCGAGGCCCAGAGGTGTACCATTCCCAACAAGCTTCCATCGCTGACGGACTTAAGGCATCTTGTTCTGAATGTGGGTCATCAATTATCAACAAGTCCGCACCACGACCTGTAATGGCTCCCCCTACACCAGCAGCAAAGTACTCGCCCCCTTTGTTGGTTTCCCAACGGCCAGCGGATTTAGAGTCAGCCGATAGAGTCACATCAGGGAAGATGTTCTGATAATCTTTGGTGTCCATCATGTTTCTGACTTTACGACCAAAACGAGCAGCTAGTTCACCTGTATGGGTGGTCTGCATAATTTTCTTGTTCGGAAACTTACCCATAATCCAAGCGGGAAAGTAAGTGGACGCAAATTCAGACTTGGTGTGTCGAGGTGGCATATTAACAATCAAACGATTGATCTTGCCATTCGCAATATCTTCTAGTTTCTGCGCAAATATTTTGTGGTGACGCCCGCAAATAAACTCAGGCCAAATGTGGTTGATAAAGTCCATAAACTTATCTTGGCAATCTTCTTGTTTGGCCAGTAAGTCTAAGCGCTCTTTGAGCAGCAGCGCCTCTTTTAACTCGGCGTCCGTTAAGTTTTCTAATGACATCTATTATTTTGTCAGTTCAGCAAGTTCCTTGCCAAGATCCATAATTTCGTCGTCTATTTGTTGTCTTTGCAGCGTTAATTGATTGCGTAATCTGACATCACTTTTGCTAACAGCATCATCTAAACGATCTATATCGGCTTGTATTTCATCTGATTTGTTCTGTTTGAGTGTTTTTTTGTCCAATATGTTTTGATATTTCTTTTGATCTTCAGGTGACAGTTTGCTCATCTTAGCTTTATCACTTTTTCTAATACGAGCAATAATATCAGCAGCGTCTTCTATCTTACGTGCCTTACCAATAAAACCAAAAGGCCCAGCAGCTAATGAAAGATAATCTAGTGGATCGGAGGGGTTAAAAATAATATCAGTAAAGTCTCTTAACGAAACATCATCGGAGGGTTCGGGCTTTTTTTTTCAGGACTAGCTAAATCTTGCAGCATCATATCAATATCACCAGACATTTGATTGTCACCATAAACTTCATCTGGTGAAGGCAAACCAGCTCTAAGTGCTTCTGGTAGTCCAAAATAAAATTTTTGGTATTCCTGTCGACCACGTTGTATGTTCATCATGTCAGCGTCGTTATCTATCATTGGTAGATCTGATTTTAGTGGCATTGGTCTACTAAGTTTATCTTGTAAAAATGCACTTACCTGATAACCATCAGGTATATAGTCAAAAATACTGCCTTTGAGCAAACCTTCAGGCTGGTAATCTGTAAATGATTCTTCAACCTCATCAGCTGGATCGCCACCCATATTCATCTCAACGCCTCTGCCCATTAGAATATCTTTTCGGGTAATTTTGCCATCACCACTTAAATCTGGGAACTCAGATGAATCAGCTTCGCCGCCAGCCTTCATACCAAGTGCCCCTGGCATAATGGGTGGACGCTTAGGTATGTTGACACCAAAGCCAGGATCTCTTGGCATAATGTCTGAGTTTCTAATTGGTTGATCAGTCAATTGATCGAGGAAAGCCCTATTGCCACCTGGTTGTGGCGGCAATTCGGCAAGAGGAGGTAAAAGACGGTTCTTACGAGGGAGATTATTCATGCCTAAAAAGGGATTTAATTGCCTTCTACCTCCAAACATCATGTTACGTGCGGGACGCATTCTGTCTCTTAGACCAGCAAGACCACCTATCATACCCATTCTTTTTCTCATTTGTGGCAGCAGACCTGCACCCATTCTACCACCAACAAAACCACCTGGTTTTCTTTTTTTGATACGATTAAATAGTTTGCTAAAGAGTCCCATTATAAATTTATACCTGTTTGATTTTCAGATAAGCCTAACATTTGTTCAGCGTAATCTAGTTCTTGTAAACTAATTCCTATTTCAGCAAGAAGAGCTTCAATTTCTTCTGCGGTTGCACCCTGCGCCATCATTTGTTCAACAAGCTGTCTAATCTGTTGCAGACTATCGATAGCCTCTTGTTTCTCCGCTGGAGATAAACCGTCTACTGCGTTTTGAATCTGAACTGGTTGAGATAGGCCAGACATATTAGTGCCCGCCATACCTGTCAACATGTTCAATTCTTCTTGCATGATAGTGTGAGATTAACCCACTTTCTAGATTTTGTCTACAAAATATATATACCCCCTGGGTATGGGTACCCTTAATTGTAAAAAATTGGGTTTTTGTATGAGAGGATTATTGTGTAAAGGTGTACCCTAATTTTGCCATCCGATTGTGTGTGTATGGGGGTGTCAGATCCCGAGGATCCACCCTCAAATTCAGAGCCAATAGAGTCCCGAGCCCGCCAGATCTTAATAGATCTATCAGAACACAAGATGTTGTGTTTTGTGCTGGCTGGGTAAAAACACAAGATGTTGTGGTAAAACCCCTAGGATCTAAGTGAGATCCACACAAGATGTTGTGTTTCGGGGTCAATACTAGATGTTGTGTTGAGGATCCTAGTCAGGATCTTGGGGGCGTTCCCCAAGTCCTGCTAGGCATGCGATAGCGAAGATGATGAGTAGATCTATCATCTGAGCAGATCCAAACGGATTCCAGAGGCTTCAACAAAGCGTGCTAAGTCAAAGCGTTCATTCTCTTCTTTAAAGTAGGCGCCAAGCTGCTGGATCAGTCCTACCTTATCAAGCTTACCGTCCCCCAGATCTTGAGATCTGAGGATCTCGGCAATAGCTCTGTAATGCTTTCTAGTCATCTCTGCCTCCGTTCTAGTTCATCTAAGGCCATCTCCAGCCTCAGATCTTCTTCTGGAGTGTTGAGGGCTGGCAGAAGGCTTAAAGCCTTCACGATTGCCAGCAGCTCATAAGTTGCTCTATTCTCCATCTGCCACCTCCTCAAGATCTTTAACATCATAACCAAGGCCTTGGCATATATCTGATAGATAGTCAGGCAGATCCTGATCTATCGCCTCAGCAGCTTCAGATCTACTAGATCCTGTATCAGGCACGCTGTAATGGTGAAAGTCGTTATAGACATAACCAAAGACTTCTTCGACACATTCTTGAGCAGTATCTTGACAAGGGAACCGTCCCCATTTGCCACCTGCGATCTCATCTCTATTAAAGTATGTCATGCTGCCAATATCTTCGCTTTCAAGCATATAGACGCTTTCATACACTAACTCGGCAATAGTTCTATATTCGTAACTAGATCTTGTTATGTCCATCCTTCATCCTCCGCTCTGTAACTCTCCACTTTCTGGATCTGTCTTCTGGAGAACTCCCCTGAATCTAGATCCTGAATGAGAGATCTATTAGGTGAACCGTACACATCTGAATACAGTTGAGCCAGCTTGAAGATCTCAGGCATCTGCTTGGCTACACATTCAAGCCTCCAGCTGTCCAAAGGTGTTAAAGCTGACCATAATAAATTGATAGCCTTGGCGATCTTGTCAGCAGGTTTGGAATAAACCACGCCTTGGGTGCTATCAACTAAGTACTTTGCCACTAGAGAATAGTTAGTCCCTTCCTCTATTGCATAATAACCAGCAAAGTCATGAGGGTTGCCCTCGTTCTTTGCCTGATACGTTTTTACTTTATTACATTTCATAAGTAATACTCCTTACCTATATTTAATTACAATTTGTAGACTATTGCAAGATCTTTTTGCCCAAGCTGCATTTGTAGTTTGCCCAGGCAGAATGAGGTTTTGATTGTGTGCTCCTTGTGCTACAATAGAGGTACGCCTAATTGTGTGCTTGGTTTTTTTAGGCACTCCCGACATCCTCCCGTCCCCTCTTTTTTTATAAGCGTTCCCGCTTTTTTTTTGCTCGAGCTCTTCGAGAGGCTAGAAAGATGCTATTAACTCCCTTACATTTGGCCACTTAATTAATGTCTACCTATTGTAATTGGCTACAACTTGTAGTTAAATTAAATTGTAGCTGAATGATTTAGTTACATTTTAAAGGGAGTAAATAATGATAAATTTAAATAAAAATGATTCTTTAATATCTTTAAAAGTCTATGAGCCAAAAGGTAAAAGACAAATTAAATATATTGCTAAAACTAAAGAATACTTTGATAAAGTCAACGGCAATTCCTATTGGAGTTGTCGAGTTGAAGATATTGAAAAAGATGTAATGTATGTTTTTCCAATTCAATACGGCTATGGCGATCATTCAGAATTTGAAGTGAAAAAGGCACTTAATATTAATGATTGGGGACAAAAACCAACTATTAAATTCATTAAGCATGAAAATTGTTCTGAAAAATCAGTCGAAGATTGGGGAACAGAAAGCCAAGATAAATATATTGATGGCTTAGGTTATTACTACTTAGACTAAGGAGAAATAAATTATGACTAGTACAGAATTTATGGCTTTATGTGGTCTTCATACAATAGATGTAGGAATAGCACTAGAGAACGAAGCCGTCAAAGAAGCGTTACTCAACAGAGATGATGAGTTAGTAGAAAAATTATTAACAGAGGAATTTTAATCATGAAAATGAAGAAAGATAAAAGCGGGCGTTATTGGTTCTCTTGTGCCGTTACACAAACAAGGACTGGCAATATAGCCGTTACTGCATTCTCACACGAAGAAGCCCGACAAAAGATTGAGGATGGCAACTACGGCTCGTCACAAGAAAATTGGAATTGGGACGAAGCAGAAATGGAAATACATGATGTTATGCATATGCATGACTTTACCGAGGAGGCCAATAATGGATAGTCCGACACTTAAGGAATTAGGGATAGATACCGACACAATAATTATTGAGGTTGATGGTGGCTTAGTGACAGAAGTTCATAACGATCCAAATGGCGTAGTTATATTTGATTGGGATAATATCAAAGTTGATGAGGAGCTTAATGAAGATCAAGAAGCACAAAGACTTGATGATATGTTAGAAGCAATAGCAAGGGGGAAATGATGAATGATATAGGAAACAGATGTGTTGATTGTGGCAAAGACACCTCTTTTGGAAGTGGTAGGTTTGTCAATAGGATACCCGCAGACGCTGATTATGAAAGTATTGACAATCAAGGCAATACCATCTTTGCAGAGGGTGA
>CAACVD010000090.1_pt1 | contig 36213 bp, 44 predicted proteins | sample 2381771 | NCBI WGS metagenome assembly CAACVD01 (sample SAMEA5211965, study PRJEB30684) | marine metagenome | biome: Marine; feature: Epipelagic; material: Water | collected 2015-10-15 | depth 15 m
GTGACTATAGTGCTTTTCTGGTTTTTGACATTACAAAATTTCCTTACAGGCTTGTAGCACGATACAGGAACAATGAGATCAAAGCGATCATGTTCCCTACAATTGTTGTTGATATTGCTAAAGGATATAACAGAGCATACATTTTAACTGAAGTTAATGATATTGGAGATCAGGTAGCATCCATGATGCATTATGATCTAGAGTATGATCATATTCTTATGTGTGCCATGAGAGGACGTGCTGGACAGATCGTTGGCACAGGATTCTCTGGAAAGAAAACACAACTCGGTGTCAAGATGTCTAAGACTGTGAAAAAGGTTGGATGTCTGAACCTAAAGACTTTTATTGAGGATGATAAATTAGTCATCCCAGACTATGAGACTATCGCAGAACTCACAACGTTCATTTCTAAACGTGATTCGTTTGAGGCAGAGGAAGGATGTCATGATGACCTTGCGATGTGTCTAGTGATCTTCTGCTGGTTAGCAGTACAAGATTACTTTAAAGAGATGACGGACAATGATGTCCGTCAGAGAATTTATGATGAGCAGAAGAATCAGATTGAACAGGACATGGCACCATTTGGTTTCATCTCTGATGGTCTAGAAGATCAAGAAAGTTTTGTGGATGAGTCTGGAGATCGTTGGTTCTTGGATGAATATGGTGATGTATCTTCAGAGTTCACTTACATGGGATCTTATCTATAATGTCTTCTAAAGAAGGTCATGTATCTATTGAATTAGATATTAACGGTGTTAGAGTAATTTACACTGGTCTCAAACAAGCATGTGAAAAATGGGCAGGTGGAGATCCTCACGAACAAGAGCATCTATTAGCAATGAGGGATAACTTTTACCGTCTCATTCTGGAGCATCAAATAAATGGATTTTGAAAAGGAATTTGAATTAGAACATTTACTTTTTAAACAGAGACGTTGCAGATCTTGTGGTATTGTAAAAGATTTAGTGACAGATTTTTATAGAACTAGAAAGGGTAGAGCAACACCATCAGCGTATGCATATGAGTGTAAGGAATGCACTGTAGATAGAGTTACAAAAAATAGAAAACGAAGTGACAGTCACAGTTGGTCGTATCCAGACTGGTAGTTCATGCAGTGTTTCCCCTCTTAAAACATAGCTTTTAATAAATAATCACAGAACAAATTTCTGAACTTTAGGGGTAAACATGGCAACACAAGTATCGCCAGGAATTGTTGTTCAGGAGCGCGATTTTACTAACTCACGTCTCCAAGAAACAATTACCAATGTCGGCGCTATTGCTGGTCCTTTCTTAAAAGGAGAGGTTGGCGTAGCAAAATCAATTACCAGCGAGAGAGAGCTGGTAGAAGAATTCGGAAAACCTACCGATGATAACTTTGAGTTTTGGTTCACTGCTTCGGAATTTCTTGCTTATGGTGGTAACCTGCAGGTAGCAAGAATTGCTGATTCTTCTGGAACTTTTCTTACTAACGCTAACTCTGCTGCAGTTGCAACTGTAAAAATTAACAACCTTGCTGGTTACGAAGCATCTATTGAAGGTACTGCACAATCTTATGATTTTGTAGCAAAAACTCCTGGTAAGTGGGGTAACTCACTCAAGGTTGTAACCATTGATGCTGGTGCTGACCAGATTCTCACACTTGCTACTGGAGTTGCATTCAGTAAAGGTGATGCTGTTACTGATGGCACTGCTACTGGAGTTGTATACGAAGATAACACTGGCGATACAACAAAGGTCGCTGTTGTTCTTGACGCTGGTTCTGCTAAGTTTGTTAAGGACGGAACAGTAAGCACACAGAACGTAGACACAGTTTCTGACTGGTATGATGAGCAATATGCTATCTCTGGTTCACTTAAGTGGAGTGCTCTTGCTCCTCGTCCTGGTACTTCACCTTATGCTGGTGCCAGAAACGGTAAGTATGACGAGATTCACGTTGCAGTCATTGACGAAGATGGCGGAGTAACTGGAACTGCAAATACAGTTCTTGAGAAGATGCTGTATCTCTCAAAAGCTCCTGGTGCTAAGACTACTGAAGGTGAAACAAATCACTACAAGCAGGTAATTAAAGGTCGTTCTAAGTACGTCTATCTTGCAGCATACGAAGATTCTACTGATGTATTTACTTACACTGATTCTGTAGCAATTACTAGTTCTGGGACTGCTGCTTCTAAGTTCCATCTTTATGGTCCTCAGTCTTACTCATTATCTGCTGGTACTGATTACAATAATTATAACGTAGGTAATGAGACTCAGACTTACAGCGATGTATTTTCTGACACCGAAACTATCACAATTGATTACGTTCTTGCTGGTCCTACGACCCTCTCTAAGGCAAATGCACTAATCAATCTCGCTAATACCAGAAAGGATTGTATTGCATTTGTATCTCCACAGAGATCTGATGTTCTTGGAAGTAGTGCTTCTACTTCTTCTGCTCAAACAGATAACGTAGTTGACTTCTTTGAAGCAATCAGCGATAGTTCTTCTTACGCTGTATTTGATAACAACTATAAGTACATCTACGATAGATTTAACGACACTTATCGTTACATCCCATGTAATGCTGATATGGCAGGTCTTTGTGTTAATACAACTGCTATCTCTGAAGCATGGTTCTCCCCTGCTGGTTTCAACAGAGGTAACCTGAGAAATGCAATCAAGATTGCATACAACCCAACGAAGGGACAGCGTGATGAACTTTATGGTAAGCGTGTAAATCCAATCGTCTCGTTCCCTGGTCAGGGTATTGTTCTGTTCGGTGACAAGACTGCTCTTCGCAGTCCTTCCGCTTTTGACAGAATTAACGTCCGTCGCTTGTTCCTCATCCTTGAGAGAACACTCAAAAATTTCTCCAAAGGAGTTCTGTTTGAGTTAAATGACGAGACTACTCGTTTGAACTTCACCACGCAGGTTAATAACTACATGCGTGACATTCAGGCAAGAAGAGGCATGACTGATTTCCTCGTAGTCGCGGATACCAGCAATAACACAGCTGATGTTATTGATCGTAATGAATTTGTTGCTGACATCTACATCAAGCCTTCTCGCTCCATCAACTTCATCACTCTGACATTCGTTGCTACTCGCACGGGCGTCAGCTTCAACGAAGTTATCGGCAGAGTTTGATTAGAAAATAAATACACTTAAGGAGATAATCAAACAATGGCAAACTTAACTTCATTTAAAGGCAAGATTGGTTATGGTATCCGTCCTAATCTATTCATGGTTCAGGTAACAAACCTGGAAGAAAACCTGAATGACTCGGACAAGGTAAATGGTTCAGATGCTGATTTTACATTCCTCTGCCGTTCCGCTGGTATTCCTGCCAGTACAATCGGAACGGTAGAAGTTCCTTTCAGAGGCAGAGTCATCAAACTTCCTGGTGATCGCACCTTTGAATCCTGGACTATCACAGTCATGGCTGATGAGGATATGGCAGTCAGAGGATATTTTGAGAAGTGGATGGAGAAACTGAACAAGCATGAGAACGGTGCAGGTTACACCGAAGACTTTGCTTCTACACTGAGAGTTTCTCAACTAGCACGCGGAACTTCCACCTCCGAAGCTCTCAAGGATCCACATAGTGTTGTAAGATCATATGAGTTCTACAATGCTTTCCCAACCAACATCGCTCAGATTGATCTGTCCTATGACAACAATAACACTATTGCTGAGTATACTGTTGAATTCCAGTATGACTGGTGGGAAGCTCAGAAGTCTGATGGTTCTACTGACATCGGTGCTGGAGCAGCTATCTGATCCTGATAAATAACTACAGTAAACGTAGTTAACCTTATACAATGGCGGAGTTATTTGGGTTTTCTCTTGACAAAGGAAACCAAAAGAAAAAGAAGCAGCAGGGGTTAATTTCCCCTGTTGCTCCTAATAATGACGACGGGACCGTAACAATCTCCGCTGGAGGTTATTACGGTCAATATGTTGACATGGAGGGTGTCTCCAGAAATGAGTTTGAGCAGATCCGAAAGTATCGCGAAGTCTCATTACACCCCGAAGTTGACTCTGCAATTGATGAAGTAGTCAATGAAGCAATCGTTGCAGATGGTGATGATTCACCTGTAGAAATTGAACTCTCTAATCTTGAGCAGAGCGAGTCAATCAAGAAGAGAATCAGAGAAGAATTTAACGAGATCAAACGCTTACTGCAGTTTGATAAGAAGTGCTATCATATTTTCAGACGTTGGTATATTGATGGAAGACTTTATTATCATAAGGTAATTGATGTAGCAAAACCCACCGAAGGCATTCAAGAACTCCGTTATATTGATCCACTGAAGATCAAGAAAATGCGCGAGGTTAAAAAGAAACCTGCAGCAGGTGGACCAGATAAAGCAAAAGTAAACTATGGTGATATAAACGAATACTATCTCTACAATCCTAAAGGAGTATTCAATCATAAAGCAGCGGTAAGTCTTGCAGGGAACGATCAACTCGGCGTGAAGATTGCACCTGATGCAATCACATTCTGTACGTCAGGACTGATGGATATGAATCAAAATCTGCCATTGTCATATCTACATAAGTCACTGAAGGCAGTTAACCAACTGAGAATGATTGAAGATTCTCTTGTTATCTATAGAATGTCCCGCGCACCTGAGCGTCGTATTTTCTACATTGATGTTGGTAATCTTCCAAAGGTCAAAGCAGAACAATATCTGCGTGAGGTCATGTCTCGCTACAGAAATAAACTGGTATATGATGCCAGCACTGGTGAGATTCGTGACGATAAAAAGTTCATGAGTATGCTGGAAGATTTCTGGTTGCCTCGCCGTGAAGGTGGCAGAGGAACAGAGATTACCACACTTCCTGGTGCTCAGAATCTTGGAGAACTGAAGGACGTTGAATACTTCCTGAAGAAACTCTACAAATCGCTAAACCTCCCACCATCTCGCGTGGGCGAAGAGAAGGGATTTAGTCTTGGACGCTCTAACGAGATCCTGCGCGATGAACTTAAGTTTATCAAGTTCGTCGGCAGACTCCGCAAGCAATTCTCACATCTCTTCAATGATATGTTGAAGACTCAGTTAATCCTCAAAGGTGTTATCACTGTGGATGATTGGGAATTAATGGAGCAGCATATTCAATATGACTATCTGTTTGATAACCATTTCACTGAACTCAAAGAGATTGAGATGATCGGTGAGAGATTGAACCTCGTAGAAAGAATGCAACCTTTCATGGGTGTTTATTACTCTAATGATTATATCAAGCGTCAGATTCTACAGCAAAAAGAATCTGAGATTGAAGAGATCAGCATTCAAATTGAGAAGGAGAAGAAGTCTGGTGAACTCATGGATACTCCAGTCATGCCAGTGGAAGATCCTAATGCTGCTGCTCTTCCATCAGGCGGTCCAGTTGATACATCAACGAAACCTCCTATGAAACCACAGACTTCTAAAGAGCTTGAAAACTAAATAATATTATAAATTAATTACAATTATGACTGTTACTAAAGAATTGATTGACAAAATTGTTAACGGAGAAAACTCTGTTGCATCTGATGAAGTAATTGACCTTCTTTATGCGAAAGCATCTGAGGCATTAGATTCTTATAAAAAAGAATATGCTAGTCGTCTCATGAATCCAACCGAAGAAGAACCTGAGGTTGGTGAGGGTGATCCTAACATTGATGCTCCGCAACCAGAAGGATCCGTAGAACAGGAGATTGAAGAACCTACCACCGAACCCGAAGAAGAACAATGAAACTAATCGTAGAGCACATTGAAGACATTAAACTTCTCACTGAAGAGAAGGATGGAAAAGAGTATACATATATTCAAGGAGTGTTCCTCCAAGGCGATATTAAGAATCGCAATGGAAGAGTATATCCAATGCCTGTTCTTCAGCGCGAAGTAACTAACTATAACGAAAATTTCGTTCAGAAGTCTCGTGCTCTTGGTGAACTCGGTCATCCTGATGGTCCTACCATTAACCTTGATCGTGTTTCACATAAGATTGTAGAACTTTATCAAGATGGTTCTAACTATGTTGGTAAGGCAAAACTTCTTGAAACCCCTATGGGTCAAATTGCAAAGAACCTTCTCCGTGAAGGTGTGCAACTTGGAGTTTCTTCTAGAGGTGTAGGTAGTCTTGAGTCCAAAGGTGGATCAAATTATGTCCGCGATGACTTTATGCTTACAACTGCTGCTGATATTGTTGCTGATCCTTCTGCCCCTGATGCCTTCGTCAACGGAATCATGGAAGGGAAAGAGTGGGTCTGGAACAATGGAGCATTCAAAGAAGCTGAACTTCAGCAAGCAAAAGAAGATTTAGAGAGAGTATCACGCGGAGATCTTGAGGGTAAAATCCTTGAGAGCTTTGAGAAACTGCTCTCTAACTTATAATTTTAATAAATAAGTAATAGAAAAACTAAGGTCCTTTAGGGGTTATTTTAAATGGCTAATTCGTTAAACGAGAAATTTGAAGATTTTGTATCAGAGAACGTTGACGCGGAAACTGTTACAGAAATGAAAAATGCTGTAAACGCTGGTGCTGCACCAGCTGAGGGATCACACCTTCCTGCTGCTCAAGGTGCTGATGTTGCTGTTGCCAATGTTGAACCAATGGCTGCAGGATCATCCGCTGAGTACTCAGGTAAGTTTGAGAACTCTGGTGCTAAGGCTGCTGCTCCAGTTAAAAAGTCTAAGACTGCAGTTAACTCGGGCGAAAGCAAGCAAGATCCTATGCCTAAATTAGAAGGCGGTAAGGATATGGCTGGCAAGAGTGTCAGCCGTGGTGGCGGGGACGCAATGCCTAAATTGAGCAAGGAAGATCTTGATGTTTCTGATGACATCAATGCTCTCGTCAATGGCGAGGATCTTTCCGAAGAGTTCAAAGAAAAGGCAACAACAATTTTTACCGCTGCGGTTTCTTCTAAGATTGATGAAGAAACTAAGCGTCTGGAAGAAAACTATGCTGCTCAGTTGAATGAGCAAATTGATGTGATCAAGGAGGAAATGTCATCTAAGATTGACTCCTTCTTGAACTATATTGTAGAACAATGGATTAATGATAACAAGCTCGCAATCAACGAAGGTATTCGCACCGAGATTGCTGAGTCCTTTATGTCTGCTCTGAAGGGTGTGTTCACAGAACACTACATGGATATCCCAGAAGAGAAGTACGATATGGTTGAGGGGATGAGCGAAAAATTAGATGAAATGGAGTCAAAACTCAACGAACAAATTGACAAAAATATTGAATTAAATTCTGCTCTTGGAGAATTCGTTAAAGAATCTATCGTTCTTGAAGTATCCAAGGGTCTCGCTGATACTCAAAAAGAAAAACTTTCCTCCCTTGCTGAGGGCGTAGAGTTTGTTTCCGAAGAGTCATTCAAAGAGAAGATTGAAACTATTAAGGAAAACTATTTCCCTAAAACTTCAATCAATGAGAGCGTAGAAGAATCTGAGCCCGTCGTCCAAAAGGAAATTCCTGCTGGCATGGAGCAATATGTTTCCGCAATTTCACGCTACAATAAGTGATCTAAATTATAAATAATTTATAGTTCACACACACATTAAATTTTTCTAAGGAGAATCCAATGTTCAATACCGAACAACTCCAGGAAAAGTGGGCACCTGTTTTGACTCACGGCGATCTCCCCGAGATCAAAGATAGTTACAAGAAGGCTGTTACCACTCAACTTCTGGAAAACCAAGAGAAGTTCCTCCGCGAGGAGAGAATGCTGACCGAAGCGCCTACTAACGCTGGTCCTATCAATACACCTACAACTGGCGCTGGTAACGTCGCAGGTTTTGACCCCGTACTGATCTCACTGATCCGTCGCTCAATGCCTAACCTGATCGCCTATGACATCTGTGGCGTTCAGCCTATGAACGGTCCTACTGGACTGATCTTCGCAATGCGTTCCCGCACTGAGTCCCAGACTGGCGACGAGACCTTCTACAACGAAGTTAACTCTGCTTTCTCTGGTACTGCTTACAACTCTTCAACTCAAACTGGTGGTACTGCTCCTACTGGATCCAACCCTGCCGTTCTTAACGACAGCGGTACTTATGGTTCTTCTGGTGCAATGGCAACAGCTACTGCTGAAGCTCTGGGCGAAGCCGCTACTAGCGTATTCCCAGAAATGGCATTCAGCATTGAGAAGATTGCTGTTACCGCTAAGAGCCGCGCTCTGAAAGCTGAGTACAGCATTGAACTCGCACAAGACCTGAAGGCAATTCATGGTCTGGATGCTGAGACTGAACTCGCCAACATCCTCTCTGCTGAGATCCTCACCGAAATCAACAGAGAAGTCGTTCGTACCGTATTCCGCTCTGCTAAAGCTGGTGCTCAGCAGAACGTTGCTACTCAAGGTACGTTTGACATGGACGTTGATTCCAACGGACGTTGGAGCGTTGAGAAGTTCAAGGGTCTCCTCTTCCAGATTGAGCGTGAAATGAACGCCATCGCAAAAGAGACTCGTAGAGGGAAGGGCAACATGCTCGTCTGCTCTTCAGACGTTGCTTCTGCCCTGTCAATGGCTGGCGTCCTTGACTACAACCCTGCTCTCAACACAGGTCTGAACGTTGATGACACTGGCAGCACCTTCGTTGGTACGCTGAACGGTCGCATCCGCGTTTACATTGATCCTTATTCGGCACTGCCTTCTGAGGGTAACAACGCTGCTCAGTTCTTCATCGCTGGTTATAAGGGTACTTCCCCTTATGATGCTGGTCTGTTCTATTGCCCATATGTACCTCTGCAGATGGTACGCGCAATCGGACCTGACACCTTCCAGCCCAAGATCGGATTTAAGACCCGCTACGGCATGGTTCTTAACCCATTCGCTAAGGGTGCTACTGCCCTCTCCGATTCCGATCCAGTCGCCGCTGGTAACGTCAACACCAACGTCTACTACAGACGTGTCCGTGTTACCAACCTTATGTGATCCACGTCACACAGGACCTTACAGACCCCTCTCAGGAGGGGTCTTTTTTTATCTAAATATTTAAAAAGTATTTTTAACGATGACCCAGGCAAATTGGTTAGAGGATAAGATTGATAATCTTAACTACCTGGCACCACAAGGTTTTAAATTATGGATTGAAAAATTTTCTAAGGTATCATATCTTTGTCAGTCAGCGAACATTCCTGGGATCAGAATTCCTGACATTAATGTCGCTACTCCTTTCAGAGATATTCCCATCGCTGGAACTGAAACAGAATATGAGGATCTTGTCGTCAGATTTTTGATTGATGAGGACATGGAGAACTATGTCTCCATTCATAAATGGATTGCTAAGACTGGTCTTGCAGAAAGATTTGATAGTGATAAAGATCCTGAAGAGGGACTTATTTCTTTAGAAATTTTGAATAGTAACTTCAACTCCAATGTTCAAATTGAGTTTGAACATGCTTGGCCGACTTCATTAACACCAGTTGTATTTGATGCTACCGATACAGGAGTTCAGTATCTTACCGCAACTGCTACCTTTAAATATAGCATATATAGAATTAGGTATGATGGAGTTGTGATTAGTTAATGACCTTTGAAGAGATTCAGGCGATGTGGGAACAGGATTCAAAAATTGATCCTGTTGAACTTGATACCGCTGCACTTAGCATTCCCACACTACATTCAAAATATTTAAAAATCTTTTCCGACTACAAATTTAAAAAGAAACTAGCAGTACTAGACCTCAAACAACTCAACAGACGCAAGTTTGAATACTATGCGGGAAGAGGATCTGCAGAAGATTATAAAGAAGAACCGTTTGATCTTAAGGTTCTTAAATCAGATCTACCAATGTATATTGAGTCTGACTCTCAAGTCAAAGAACTGCAGATGAAGATTGATATGTATGACATCATCATTGAATACCTGGAAAGTGTAATCAGGATGATTAACAATCGTTCATACCAGATCAAGAACGCGATTGAATGGAAATCATTTATTGAAGGAATTAAGTAATGTCTGACATTATCATTAGAAAGAAGAACGAAGTATACCTACTAATTGATTGCGAACCACATATTAAATATGAACTCTCTGAGTATTTCACCTTTGAAGTACCTGACGCAAAGTTCATGCCACAATACAAGAAGAAGTATTGGGACGGTAAAATCAGATTGTTCTCCCCTGCTAATGGTGAATTGTATATCGGTTTGTTACACTATCTGATTGAGTGGGCAGAAGAACGAGACTATACTTATTCTTATGAAGAGAATGAGTTCTACGGTAAGGTTGTGGAAAAAGATCCTTACATTTTGCCAGCAACTGTAAAAGAATATCTAGACCATCTCACTGAAGGTAGTCAAATTAAACCCAGAGACTATCAATACAACGCAGTATACAAAGCACTGAAGAACTATAGAAAGATTATTCTGTCACCCACAGGGTCTGGCAAATCTTTCATGATCTATTCTTTGGTCAGATACTTTACTGCTGCACAACTTAAAACACTGATCATTGTCCCTAGTATCTCACTGGTGACACAGTTGTTCAAAGACTTCCAAGACTATGGTTGGAATGCAGAAGACTACTGCCACCAGATCTATCAAGGTGAAGCGAAAGTCTCTGATGCTCCTGTAGTCATCACAACCTGGCAGTCAATCTATAAACTGCCCAAAAAGTATTTTGATTCTTACACTGCGGTAATCGGAGACGAGTGCCACACGTTTAAGGCAAAGTCTTTGACAAGTATTATGACGAAACTCCATGAAGCAAAATATCGTATCGGATTCACAGGTACACTGGACGGAACAAAAACTCACCGTTTGGTTCTTGAAGGTCTGTTCGGATTATCTGATCGGGTTACTAGTACTGCTGACCTTATGAAGCGTGATCAACTCACGCAACTCAAAATTAAAATTTTAGCACTCAAGCATGAATCATGCAAGTTTGCGAACTATCAAGATGAGATGGAATACATTGTTACTCATGGTAAGCGCAATACATTCATCAAAAATCTTGTGAGTGATCTGAAAGGAAATACTTTAGTGCTATTCAATTATGTGGAGAAGCACGGAGAACCCCTTTTTGATTTGATAAATAAGAGCATAGGGAATACTAAAAAAGTATTCTTCGTTCACGGTGGTGTGGAAGCATCTGAACGAGAGGAAATTAGAAGACTAGCAGAAGTAAATGATAACTGTGTTATCATCGCATCATATGGAACCTTTTCCACAGGTATTAACATTAAGAATCTCCACAATATTATTTTTGCTTCCCCAAGCAAATCAAGGATCAGGAATCTACAATCCATTGGTAGGGTCCTTAGAAAGGGAGATAATAAAGCTCAAGCAGTGCTGTATGACATTGCTGATGATTTTTCTAGAGGGAGTTATATTAACTATACACTCAATCACCTCAAAGAACGAATTAAAGTTTATAACGAAGAGCAATTTAATTATGAAATTATTCCAGTAAACATTAAGAAATGAACGATAAATTCTTCGCCACAATCAAATTGATGACGGGAGAAGAAATTGTTGGATTAGTTGAAGTTCATGAAGAGGGTCTTGTAATACAAAATCCTCTCATATTAGAAGACATGAGTGACTTACATGATCTATTAGGCGATAACATTAAAGTATCTGGACTTAGATTATCTAAATGGATTAAATCATCTACAGACAACATTTTCTTTATAACTGATGCAAAAATAGTAACAGTCAATGAACTGTTAGAACCAGGACTAACACACTACAAGAAAGCAGTAGTTCAAATTAATGAAACTGCTAAAGAACAAATAAAATTACGAAACGAAGCAGAGAAAAAAAAGTACAACGGATACAGAGCATCAGTAGAATATGCTAGAGAATTTTTTGAAGATCTATTCAACAGTTATTAAGTGTACGCATCTGCGATGCGTATTGATCTACGATCAATTATTACTATGTTATAATTAAATATATAAAGCTATTACTTCTCTTGAACCCTTACAGAGTTATTCTACACATGGATTCCACTCTTGTCAAGCTCTGAATGTGTGTTATAATATAAGTACAATAATACAAGGAAGATGAACGACAATGAGATCCAAGAAAAAACCAGAACATTATGTAGATAATAAAGAGTTCTTAGCAGCACTGTCTGAGTACAAAAGAAATGTGCAGGATGCCTTGACAGAGGAAGCACCCCGTCCTATGATTCCTAATTATATCGGTGAGTGCTTCTTGAAGATTGCTCAGCATCTGTCCTACCGCCCTAACTTCATCAACTATCCTTTCCGTGAGGACATGATCAGTGATGGTATTGAGAACTGTGTTCAGTACATTGATAACTTTGATCCTGATCGCGGTAATCCATTTGCATACTTCACTCAGATTATCTACTATGCATTCCTGAGAAGAATCCAAAAGGAAAAAAAGCAACTAGAAATTAAGAGCAAAATTCTTGAACGTTCTGGGTACGATGAAGTCCTTTACGCTGACAAGAACGAACTGAACTTCTCTTCCGCTGACTATAACGGAATCAAACAGAACATTGAGCAGAAAACTAGAAAATGAAAATTGCCCTGATTACTGACACACATTACGGATTCAAAAAAGGCAATCAAGATTATCATGATTATTTCCTGAGGTTCTACAACAATGTATTTTTCCCTACATTAAAGAAGAAAAAAATTAAGCATGTCATCCACCTGGGTGATGTGTTTGATATTCGTCGTAACATTGACTTCTGGAGCCTTGACTGGGCACGGAAGAACATCTTCAATCCTTTGCAGGACATGGGTGTTACCGTTGATATGATGGTCGGTAATCACGATTCATTTTATAAGAATACTCTGGAGATCAATTCTCTGGAGTGTTTGTTGCAGGAATATGATAACCTCCGTGTTTATACTGGACCTTCAGAGGTTACTGTCGGTGGTCGTAAGATGGTTTATCTTCCTTGGATCTGCGATCAGAATGAAGAACAAACAGTAAACCTTCTGAAGGAAACAGATGCTGAGGTTGTTTTGGGACACCTGGAGATGGAAGGATTCAAGACTAATCCTACCTACGTTGCTAATCATGGCAGGCAGACATCTGAGTTCTCTAAGTTTGAGTTGGTGATGTCAGGTCACTATCACACCAAGAGTAAGAAGGGTAACTTCCAGTATCTTGGTAATCCATATCAAATGTACTGGAATGACTATGCTGACAAACGTGGATTCCATATCTGGGACACAGAGACTCTGAAGTTAGACTGGATCAAAAATCCATACGAGATGTTCCAGAAGATCTTCTATGATGATACTAAGAATCAGTATTCCACTATAGATTTTGATGACTGCAAGGATACTGTTGTCAAACTAGTTGTAGAAAATAAAACAGACTACACTATGTTTGATTACATTGTCAATGGTCTGCAAGATGTTGTGTTGGATCTCAAGATCATTGAGGACTTCTCTACCGAAGTTGATGATGATGTTGACATGGAACTGGAGCATGAAGACACACTGACTATCCTAGAGAAGTATGTTGATGAACTTAATACCAACCTAGATAGTCATAAGTTAAAGGAGATCATGAAGTCCCTTTACGTTGAGGCATTGGAGGTGGTATAATGTACATACTTTGTCTTAAGGACAAGGAGAATGAGGGAGCATATGCTATCCAGAATAGTAAAATGGAGAGAACTCTCCTGCTATTTCTTGAGATAGAAGATGCTGAGAGATTTGCTGGACTCCTTGAGGCAGATGATTTTCCTCCAATGAATACAGTTGAAGTTGATGCAGAAGCAATGATTGATATGTGTGAAAGCACAGGGTATAATTACACTATTGTAGAACCCAATGAACTAATGATCCCACCATCACAGGATTACATATGATTATCTTTGAAACCATTCGTTATAAAAACTTTTTATCTAGCGGCAATAATTTTACAGAAATCAAACTTAACTCACATGGTAGCAATGTAATCATCGGTAAGAACGGTGCAGGTAAGAGTACAATTTTAGATGCTCTCACCTTTGTTCTTTTTAATAAACCTTTCCGTAAAATTAATAAACCTCAACTTGTCAACACTATCAATGGCAAAGATTGCTGTGTGGAAGTTGAGTTTTCTGTTGGGAAAAAATCTTATAAGATTATTCGCAGCATGAAACCTAATAAGTTTGAGGTTTATATTGATGGTGAGATGATGAATCAGGATGCCGCAGCAGCAGATCAGCAGAAGACCCTAGAGCAAACAATCCTCAAACTGAACTATAAGTCATTCACACAGATTGTTGTTCTGGGATCTTCTACGTTTATTCCCTTTATGCAGTTGCCTCTGGCATCACGTCGTGACATCATTGAAGATCTCCTGGATATTCAGGTGTTCTCTACGATGAACTCTAATCTTAAGGACCGAATGAAGCAGGTCAATGATGACATTCGCTTCAAAGACAAGGATCTTGAGTTGGTAAAGCATCGCATTGAGTCGCAAGAAGAATTAATCAAGGAACTTGAGACACAGAGTGATAATCTGATCAAGCATAAGCGCGATAAGATCAGTAAGTTACTATCTCAAAGTGAAGATATTACAGCAGAGAATCACAAAATCACAGAGTATATTGAAACTAGAAAGGGTGATTTATTTGACGGTGATAAACTCTCTAAAAAATATGATAGTTTAAAAGAGTTTAAGATAAAGTTTAAAACAAAACTTTCCAACTTAAATAAAGAACTCTTATTTTATACTAACAATGATACCTGCCCCACATGTAAGCAAACATTAGATTCTGACTTTAAGCAAAGTAAGGTAGATAAAAATAAAAAATCTATCTCCGAGACAGAAAAAGCATGGGGAGTTCTTGACGGACAAATTGATGATGTAAAGACGCAGATCAATCAATACAAAGAAATCTCTAATGATATCAGAGATAATTATTCTGCCATTGATAAGAACAATGGAATCATTAATCATATCAATCGTCAGATTAAGGATCTTGAGAATGAGATTAGTACTATAACTGATAGTAAGAACAACTCAAGCAAAGAGCAAGAGCAGTTAGAGAGTTTAATGGAACAAAAGTTAGCACATGAGCAGACTTTATTCCTACACAAGGAGACTAAGGATTACTTTAGCGTTGCTGCTAACCTTCTAAAAGATACTGGTATCAAGACCAGGATCATCAAACGATATCTGCCAGTGATGAACAAACTCATCAACCAGTATCTACAGCAGATGGATTTCTTTGTGAACTTCACGCTCAGTGAGAGTTTTGAGGAAACTATTAAGTCTCGTTATCGGGATGATTTCAGTTACTCATCATTCTCTGAGGGTGAGAAGTCTCGCATTGACATCGCTCTTATGCTAACCTGGAGGTCAGTTGCAAAACTGAAGAACAGCGTTGACACCAACCTCCTTATCCTTGACGAAATCTTTGACAGTTCACTTGACAGCACGGGCACTGATGAGTTATCATATATTTTGAGAAACTTTACCAACGACCTTAATCTGTTTATTATCTCGCACCGAGAGCACATGGTTGAAAAATTTGACCGTGTTCTCAAATTTGATAAAGTGAAAAATTTTAGTAAAATGGAGGAATTGACTAATGCCGACTGAGGATGATTTTGAACTGAATCTTGATCTCCCAGAGTTGAATTTGGAAGCATCACACTTCTGGAAGTATGAAGAAGATGTAGTTCTGAAAGAAGTTCGTGACTATTTGTCTGGTACATATAAGTCACACTACACATCTCAAGACTCTAAAACCCAGACTCTTGATTTGATTGAGAGCATTGGTGATGCAGAACCGTTCTGCCGTTCAAATGCAATTAAATACCTTTCACGATTTGGTAAGAAAGGTGGTAAGTCCAAGATGGATATCCTTAAAGCAATTCATTATTGCATTCTTCTTTGCCATTTTTCTGGCGTCCTTAATAACAAAAGTGATTATCCACAATGAGTATGAAACTGTCTAACGATACAATTGAAATTCTGAAGAACTTTTCTCAGATCAATCAGTCCATTGCTGTAGAAGCAGGACACAAACTGCGTACATTCTCTATTGCAGAGAACATTCTTGCAGAAGCAAATGTTACTGAGGCATTCCCTCAAGACTTTGCCATCTATGATTTGAGTGAATTTCTTGGCAACATGTCATTGATGGTGGGTGCTGACATGCAGTTCGGTGCTGACCATCATGTGAAGATTACTGACACACGTTCTTCCATGAAGTATTTCTTCGCAGACCCTAGTCTGATTAAGAAAGCACCAGATGACAATCCCACACTTCCTTCTGAAGATGTGAGTTTTACTTTGACTGACGATGACCGTGCCCGTTTGATTCGTATGGCAGCAGTCAACAATCTCCCTGATCTTTCTGTTATTGGTGATGGTGAGATGATCTCTGTGGTTGTTCGTGATAAGGAGAACGACACTTCAAATACTTACTCTGTAAATGTCGGTGTTACCGATGATGAGTTTGTACTCAACATGAAGGTTGAGAACCTGAAGATCTTCAAAGGAGATTATAAGGTCACTATGTCCAAGCGCTTGATTAGTTGCTTCCAGCATGAAAAGATGCCTCTGACCTACTGGATTGCACTTGAACCCGATTCTAACTGAACACTTTTTATACTATGAATGACCAGTATCTGTGGGTGGAGAAATACCGCCCTCGTAAGATTGACGATTGTATTCTGCCTGACAGTATCAAACGTGATCTTAAGCAACAGGTTGCTGCTGGTGAGTTGAATAACCTTCTGCTTGCTGGTCCTCCTGGTGTTGGTAAGACTACTGCCGCTAAGGCATTGTGTGAAGAACTAAACCTATCTTACATTGTAATTAATGGATCCGATGAAGGACGTTTTCTGGACACTGTACGCAACCAAGCAAAAAACTTTGCGACGACCGTATCTCTTCAAGGCAGCAAGCACAAGGTCATCATCATTGATGAGGCAGATAACACAGGCAACGATGTACAACTCCTCTTACGGAGTTCTATTGAGGCATATCATAGCAACTGCCGATTCATCTTCACCTGTAATTACAAAAACAAAATCATTGACCCCATCCAATCACGATGCTCAGTCATTGATTTCTCATTCAAAGGAAAAGAAAAGGCAGCTATTGCGGGGCAATTTTTCAACCGTGTCAGGACTATACTTGAGGGTGAAAATGTTGCGTATGATCCTAAAGTTGTTGCGGAACTGATTCAGAATCACTTCCCTGACTGGCGTCGTGTACTGAATCAACTTCAGAAGTATGGTAATACTGGTAACATTGATACTGGTATTCTTGCCGAGATCACAGATATTAATCTCAAAGGACTCACCGATGCTTTGAAGAACAAAGAGTTTGGTGTTGTTCGTAAGTGGGTTGTGGCAAATCTGGATAATGATTTTAACATGGTTATCCATCGCATCTACGAAGCAATGTATGATGTTCTTGTCCCTTCTACTATTCCTATGGCAGTCTTGGTGATTGCTAAATACCAATATCAGGCGGCATTTGCTGCTGACCAGGAGATCAATCTTCTGGCATGTCTAACCGAAATTATGATGGAGTGTCAATTCAAATGAACGTAAAATTGATTCGTATGTCCTCTGGCGAGGACTTGATTACTGAAGTGGTAGATAGCACTGATAGTACTATCACTGTAAAGAACGCTATTGTTGGTGTTCCATCCTCCCAAGGAACTCTGACGTTTGTTGCATGGTCTCCAATGCTGAGTAAGGATGTCAAAGAGATTGAAGTACAATCTAAGTTTGTAGTTTATGTCTCTGAACCTGACCAGCAAATTATTGATCAGTACGAGCAAATGTATTCACCTATTGCTACCCCCGAGAAGAAAAAACTTATTCTTTGATGCGAGTAAAGACTAATCCTCAGAACGTACAGGAAGCACACGAAGCACTCTTTTATGCTTCCATGAACCTACCCGCCGCTGCTGCCCACTGTGGTATGACGGTCAAGCAATTGAAACTAACATTTTGGGAATACCTTAAATATCATGAACCAAACTATGAAGTCTCTAAAGACGCCACTTCGCTACCCAGGCGGTAAGTCTCGCGCCACCAAATATCTTCTTCCGAGATTCCCTGAGGGTATTAAAGAATATCGTGAGACATTCCTGGGTGGTGGTAGCGTTGCTATCGCATTCAGTAAGGAGAATCCAGATACTCCTATGTGGGTCAATGATCTATATGAACCACTATATAACTTCTGGAGAGTATTGCAGGATGATGGCGAAAAACTTTATCGTCGCCTACAGGAACTTAAGTCTAGGTATCCTGATCAAGCATCTGCCCGTGGATTATTTTTAGAAGCAAAGGAACTTGTAAATGACTATTCCATTTCCCCTCTATTTCGTGCTTGTAGTTTCTACGTTATTAACAAGTGCTCTTTTTCTGGTCTCACTGAGTCCAGCTCCTTCTCCCGACAGGCGTCTGATTCCAATTTCTCAATGTCGGGAATTGAAAAACTAAAAGGTTATAGTTACATTATTCGTAATTGGAAGATTACTAACTGGTCTTATGAAGGACTTCTTACTGATGATAAGAGTACTTTCATCTATCATGATCCTCCATATGACATTAAAGATAACCTCTATGGCAAGAAGGGAGATCTTCATAAGCGGTTTGATCATGACCAGTTTGCTGCTGACTGCGACCGCTACGTTGCTCGTCAGATGATCTCCTATAACTCCACTCAGATGGTCAAGGATCGCTTCCAGGACTGGTTAGCATGTACTTATGATCTGACTTATACAATGCGCTCTACGGGCGATTATATGAACGAACAGAAGGATCGTGCTGAATTACTGCTGACTAATTATGAAAATATTTAAGATACCTGAGTTCTTATCAATTCAAGAATGCGATATTCTTTACGACAGGATTCTTGAAACCGAGGAACATGTCAAGTCTTTGGGCGAGGATGTTCACTCTGGCACTGCCGACAATTCTTTGACTGGTAGACATTGGTGTCATAATTATCTTTATGATAAAGTAGTTTCCGATATCATTATTCCTAAACTTAGAGTTGTTGTTGGACGTAGAAAATTTATTCAATGTTGGGCAAATACATTTAGGAGCGGTGAGGGAATTGCAAAGCATTGTCATCGCGATCCCAGAGAACTTGGAGCACCACCAGTAGATTGGACTTGCACTAATCTTTTCATTGGCGGCAATGCTGGTCTTGGTACATGGTTTGAGGGAGAAAAACATGATAACAATAGAGGTGAGTTGATGTTATTTGCCTCTAGTATTCATCATTGGGTTCCTCCTAACACAGAAGATATTCCTCGTATTACTATGGCGATGGATATTCATACATGGCCTAAACCAAAAGGTGCAACTGAAAAACAATACTATGAAATGCGATGAACGAAGATAACATCCCATATGTTGAACTAGAACTTGATATTGAAGATTGCCGACAGATTTTTACTTCAACAAAGTATCGTTTGGAGAATTGGCATTTTGAAGATGAAGATGAAAAGGCACGATTGAATGCCTTGAATGTTTTCTTCTACCGTGCTATCCTTGAGTACAATTTTAAAATTAATGGCGAAGACTGAACTGAAGCACTGGTTGAATTCTATCAATCATGAGAAACAAAATATCATGAGTGATGAGAATAAAAATCAGTATCCTCCCTTTATCGTAAACCGCTGTCTCTCTGGTTTTATAGATACTATCATGGTGGCGAACGAAATGAATATTAATCACCACCTGTCTAAAAAACTACAATATGAATTTTTACTAAATATTGTCAGACCAAAACGGAGATTCTCTCCGTGGTTGAAGAAGGAACAGATTGATGATCTGGACGCAGTGAAATCTTACTATGGATATAGTAACGAGAAAGCTAAGTCTGCTCTTAGTATTCTTTCTGATGCACAAGTGAATTCTATTAAACAAAAATTGACTAAAGGCGGTAAACAATGACTACAGCGACTGACATTGAAGTAACCTGGGATCCCCATGATATGGTGGAAGTTACTTTGAGCGAACCTGATGATTTCCTTAAAGTCCGTGAAACGCTGACCAGAATCGGTGTTGCATCTCGCAAGGAAAAGAAACTGTATCAATCCTGCCACATTCTTCATAAGCAGGGACGATACTATATTGTCCACTTCAAAGAACTCTTTGCTCTTGATGGCAAGCGTGCCAACCTGACGTTGAATGATGTTCAACGTCGTAACCGAATCACTCAACTCCTGGTTGACTGGGAACTGATTGCTGTGGTTAAACCTGAGGTGATTGAAGATGTGTCTCCTCTCAATCAAATTAAAGTTATTGCTTACAAAGAAAAGTCCGAGTGGACACTGGAAGCAAAGTATAATATTGGTAAGAAGAAAGTAGTTGCCACAACCGAAGCATAAATAATTCCGTGCTTTTCGTGCGGCACACTCTACAATCGGAACACCCTATAAAGAGATACGGTTTTCACTGTATCTCTTTTTTTCGTAATATGGTTAAATAGTATTGGATGCCTTCGGGGTCCACACAACGTCACTCGCTTTTTAAGGAGAACTACAAATGGTTAAGTACAACATCGCGGACATTGATGCGCTATTGAATGATGCGTCAAGGTTTGGTATTGGTATGGACGAATGGATTCGTAGGTTTGCCTCAGTTCATGAGTCAGATGCAAACTACCCACCTCATAATCTTGTTAAAGAATCTAGTATTGACTTCAGACTAGAACTAGCACTTGCTGGTTATACTAAAGAAGATATTAAAGTTGAAACTGAATCTAATAAATTATTCGTACAGTGTACAAAACCTGGAGATTCAGAACCTGATCATGAGTACCTACAGAGAGGAATCGCCCGTCGTGCATTTACTTGGAGTAGAACTATTGCTGATGATGTAGAAGTCCAAAGTGTTGACCTTACCAATGGTCTCCTTACGATTAGACTAAGGCGAATTATTCCTGATCACCAGAAGAAGAAAACTTACGAGTTGACTGGTAACTAAATATAATTGAATATCGTCGCCGCAGAGGGTCCTGGTCACAGTCAGGTCACCCTCTTTTTTCTTGGGTATAAATATAAATAAACTCTGTCCTGATGAAAACATATAGGGATTTAAAACTTACTCTTCGCTATAATACTCAGTTAAATTCTAAGTTTTGGGTTGGTGAAGCAATGAAGCCTGAGGTTCGTGAGGGTTTGCTTCGTATTGCTGAAGAGTGGGCAGAGTTTGCGAACATCCCATCCCTTGCTATTATTGATGTCGTTCTGGTGGGTGGAAATGCCAATTACAACTATACTAAGTATTCTGACCTGGACCTTCATCTTATTGTCTCCAAGGAAGATATTGCCGATTGTCCTGATCTTATTGATGATTACTTACGAGACAAGAAACAATTATGGGCTCTCACCCATGATATTCAGATTTATGGACACGACGTTGAACTCTATGCCCAAGATAGAAGAGATTCCGCCCCTTCGGGTCAGGGAGTTTTCTCCCTGGTAAACAGTCTGTGGTTGCGTCGTCCTACATATCAGGATGTAAATCTTGCAGATCCTAACATTGCCAAGAAGGTAATGCACTACATGGAGAAGATTGATTTCCTGATTGATAACAGAGCAGATGATCGCGCCGCATTTGAGAAACTTAAAGATAAACTGCGTGACATGAGAGCATCTGCTATCCAGCGCGGTGGTGAGTTTGCTGTAGAGAATCTTGTATTCAAGGAACTCCGTAACCGTGGATACCTAGATAAGATGTCTGAGCATTTAAGAAATCTTAAGGACACCAGCTTGTCAATTGACTGACCCCATGATATGATATGGACTGAGTTATAGGAGTCTATGTCTGTACAACTTGTACTGTTAAAGTCAGGTGAGGAATTGGTCACTGACTATCGTGAGGTAGTAGACCGCGAAAGCGGAAGGATTGTTGAAACAGTCTTTATTAAACCTGTCCGTGTTGCTGTTGTGCAGCAGGGAGTTCTTGCAGAAGAAGCAAAACCAGGGGAAAGTGTTTTAAGTTTTGTGCCTTGGTTGAGTACAACTAAAGATGAAGAATACTTTGTTGATGCAAGTTGGATTGTTACAGTAGGAGAACCTACAGACGACATTCGTGAAAGTTACATTAAAAACATTGGAGTAAGAGATGACAGTGAAAATCCTAGCATTGAAGTCGGGTCAGTTTCTGATCTCGGAGATTGACGAACGTCCAGATGAGGATGCTGATTGCATTCTCATCAACCCTAAACGTATTCTTGGGTTTTCTCCTGAGTGGAGACTTGAGAACTTCATTCCAATGACATATCAGAAGCAGATTCCGATCAGGTCCTCTGATATTTTGACCATTGTAGATCCTATGGATAGTCTGCTACAATTGTACCGTGATGCCACTGCTTGATGGATTTTTATACTAATGTTGCCGTCGTCAACGATACTATTCTGTATCGTGGATTTGACGGAGGTGAGCGGGTTGAGCGCCGTGAAGAGTTTAAACCAACTCTTTATGTCCCATCCAAGAATGAAACTGAATATAAAACTCTTGAGGGCAACTGTGTAGAACCTGTCAAGTTGGGTAGCATTAAGGATGCTAAAGAGTTCGTGCAGACTTACGAAGATGTAGGTAACTTCACGATCTATGGTAATACAAAATATTTGTATCAATATATTCTTGATAAGTATCCGAAGGAAGTAGATTACGATTTCACTAAACTCAATATCATGTCACTTGATATTGAGACTACATCAGAGAACGGATTTCCTAGTGTTGAAGAAGCACGGGAAGAAATTCTCTGCATTACTGTGAAAGACTTTACCAGTAAGAAGATCATTACATGGGGATGTGGTGAGTTTGAGAACTCACGCGATGATGTTCATTACATCTATTGTCAAAACGAACGTGAACTCCTGATGAAATTTCAGGAGTATTGGGTTCAGAAAACTCCTGATATTGTGACTGGATGGAACGTCAAGTTCTTTGACATGCCATTCATCTGTCGTCGTATGGATCGTGTGCTCAGCATGAAGCACATGAGAGCATTGTCTCCATGGAATTCTATTCGTGAGCGTGAACTGCATGTTCGTGGACAGAAGAAGATTTACTACGACATTATCGGTGTATCAACACTGGACTATTACGATCTATATCAGAAGTTTACTTATACTAACCAGGAATCATATCGCCTAGATCACATTGCTTTTGTTGAACTTGGTCAGCAGAAGTTGGATCATAGTGAGTTTGAAAACTTCCAGGACTTCTATCGTAACAACTGGCAGAAGTTTATTGAGTACAACATCCATGACGTAGAACTTGTGGACATGTTGGAAGATAAGATGAAGTTGATTGAACTTGCTGTCACTATGGCATATGACGCAAAGGTAAACTTTGAGGATGTGTTCTTCCAGGTTCGTATGTGGGATAGCATCATCTATGATGCCCTGACACAGGAGAATATTGTCATTCCTCCTAAGACTGAGAGTACAAAAGATCAGCAGTATGCTGGTGCATATGTGAAGGAACCTACGCCAGGCGTGTATGACTGGGTGGTTAACTTTGACCTTAACTCTCTGTACCCGCACCTCATCATGCAGTACAACATCTCTCCTGAGACCCTCCTAGATGACCGTGTAAGCGGCATTAACGTGGACAAACTACTCAACCGCGAGATTGATACAAGCACCCTTGAGGGCGTTACTATCTGTCCTAACGGTACTCTCTTTACCACAGAGAAGCAGGGGTTTCTTCCTAAGTTGATGGAGAAAATTTATACTGAGCGTACTATCTACAAGAAGAAGATGCTCAAGGCGAAGCAAGAGTATGAAAATACTAAGGATCCTAAACTCATCAAGGATATTGCCAAGTATAACAATATTCAGATGGCACGGAAGATTCAATTGAACTCTGCCTATGGTGCCATCGGTAATGAATACTTCAGGTACTTCCGACTGGAGAATGCTGAGGCAATCACTCTGTCGGGACAGTTGTCAATTCGTTGGATTGAGAATAAGATGAATGAGTACCTTAATAAAATTTTGAAATCGGGTGATAAAGACTATGTTATTGCTGTGGATACTGATTCCATCTATCTTGATCTGGGTGATCTGGTCAAGAATGTATTCAAAGGAGGAACGCCGCCTGATGAGAAGGTTGTCAATTTCCTTGATAAACTGTGTACGGTGGAACTTGAGAAGTATATTGAAAGTTGCTACCAAGAACTGGCAGAGTATGTAAATGCTTATCAGCAGAAGATGGTCATGAAGCGAGAGAACATCGCTAATCGTGGTATCTGGACTGCTAAGAAGCGATACATCCTTAATGTGTGGGACAGTGAAGGTGTCCGTTATAAGGAACCAAAGATGAAGATCATGGGACTTGAGACTCAGCGTTCTTCTACTCCTTCATACTTTAAGGATAAACTCCTCAAAGCATATAAGATTATGATTGAGGGAACTAATGAAGATATGATTGATTACATTTCAAAGATCAAATCTGATACTAAGAAACAAAGTTACCTAGATATTTCTTTCCCGAGAGGATGTAATAATCTTGATACTTACCGAAGTTTCTCAGAGATTTATAAGAAGGGTACGCCTATTGCTGTCCGAGGTTCACTATTGTATAATCACTATCTCAAGCAGCATCGGATTACTAATAAATTTCCTCTTATCCAAGAAGGAGAAAAAATCAAATTTATCTACCTGAAGACTCCCAATCCTATTGGAGAGAATATTATTTCATTCTTCAATACTATTCCGAAGGAGTTTGGTCTTGACAAGTATGTAGATTACACCAAGCAGTTTGAGAAGTCTTTCTTGGAACCTCTCAAAAATGTGCTAGACTGTATTGGTTGGAAGCATGAGCGCACTGGTTCACTAAGTAGTTTCTTTTCTTAATTATGGGTTTTCTTAACAAAGTTATCAAGGAGTTGGACAATGAATTTGCGTCAATTGTTGAAGAAGGAATCGCTGCTGGGGACTGTGATTCGTTTGTGGACACTGGTTCTTATATTCTCAACGCTCTATGTAGCGGGAGCATTTTTGGTGGTCTCCCACAAAATAAAGTCACTGCCCTCGCAGGGGAGTCCAGCACAGGTAAAACCTTCTTCGCCCTCTCAATTGTAAAGAATTTTCTTGAGCAGAATGCTGATGGAGAAGTTGTTTACTTTGAGTCTGAGTCTGCTATTTCTAAGGACATGATGGAGACTCGCGGCATTGATGTGAAGCGAGTTGGTCTGGTTCCTGTGACTACGGTTCAGGAGTTTCGTACTCAGAGTATTAAATTGGTTGATGAGTTTATGAAGATTAAGAAGGAGGATCGCCCTCCGCTTCTTTTTGTGTTAGACTCTCTGGGTATGCTATCCACCACTAAAGAAGTGCAGGATGCTACTGACGGTAAGGAGACTCGCGACATGACTCGTGCTCAGGTGATCAAGTCTATCTTTAGAATCTTGTCACTGAAACTGGGTCAAGCAGGTATCCCCCTGATTGTTACTAACCACACTTACGAAGTTGTTGGTGCCTACGTTCCCACCAAGGAGATGGGCGGCGGTACTGGTCTGAAGTATGCTGCTTCTAGCATCCTCTTCCTCTCCAAGAAGAAGGAGAAGGATGGTACTGAGCAAGTTGGTAACATTATTAAAGTGAAGGCACATAAGTCTCGCTTTACCAAAGAAAATTCTGAAGTAGAAACGAGGTTGTATTTTGACGAACGAGGTCTTGACAAGTATTATGGACTACTGGAACTGGGTCAACAGTACGGAGTCTTTGAGCGTGTGGGTAACCGTGTTAAGACTGAGCATGGTAATGTATATCCTTCTGCTGTTTACAAGGACCCTGAAAAGTATTTCACACCAGAAATCCTCCAAGCACTTGACGAGTGTGCCCGAAAAGAATTCTGCTACGGATCTTAATGGAAGCAATTGAAAGTACAATCATCAAAAACTTAGTTGGTGATGATACTTATGTTCGTAAGGTAATTCCTTACATCAAACCAGAATACTTTAATGAGTACTCAGATAAGATTCTGTTTGATATCATCAACAACTTTGTTGTGACCTATGGTCAAACTCCTACTAAGGAAGTTCTTAGTATTGAGGTTGATAATCGTAAGGATCTGAATGAAGATTCTTATAAACAGTTACAGGTCAAGATTGATGACATTGATAACACTGAAGTAGACTCTCAGTGGTTGTTGGATGCTACCGAGAAGTGGTGTAAACAACGCGCAGTTTACTTGGCACTACTGGATAGTGTGAAGATTGCTGATGGTCAGGATGAGAAGAGAACTGAAGATGCGATCCCATCAATTCTTCAGGAAGCTCTTGCTGTTTCATTTGATGACCACATTGGTCACGACTATATAGAAGATTACGAAGATCGCTTCGCCTTCTATCACAGAAATGAAAGCAAAATCCCGTTTGACCTTTCCTTGTTCAACAAGATTACGAAGGGTGGTATTCCTAACAAAACTCTTAACGTCGCACTCGCTGGTACTGGCGTGGGTAAGTCTCTGTTTATGTGTCACATGGCCGCGGCGTCACTCCTTCAAGGCAAGAACGTCTTATATATCACACTGGAGATGGCAGAAGAGAAGATCGCTGAACGTATTGACGCGAATCTTCTCAACGTAAATATCAAGGATATTGAAGATCTGCCCGAACAAATGTTTGAATCTAAAGTTACTCGTCTCGCACAGAAGACTAATGGTAAACTTATCATCAAAGAATATCCAACAGCATCTGCACACTCTGGACACTTTAAAGCACTTCTCAATGATCTATCGCTTAAGAAGAGTTTTAAACCAGACATCATCTTCATTGATTATCTCAACATCTGTGCATCATCACGCTACAAAGGAGCACTAGTTAACTCTTATACCTATGTCAAAGCCATTGCGGAAGAACTTAGAGGTCTTGCTTGTGAATTTGATCTCCCTATTGTTAGCGCCACTCAGACTACTCGCTCTGGTTATGGCTCTAGCGATGTTGATCTTACTGATACCTCTGAATCTTTTGGACTTCCTGCTACTGCGGACCTCATGTTTGCTCTTATCTCTACAGAGGAACTTGAAAGTATCAACCAAATCATGGTCAAGCAACTCAAGAACCGATATAACGACCTCAACTTATTCAAGAGATTCGTAGTGGGTATTGACAGATCCAAGATGAGATTGTATGATGTAGAGGACTCTGCTCAAGTTGACATCGTTGACTCTGGGCAAGAGCAATATGACTTTGAAGAAATTGCGAAGTCTCAACAATCCACAGCAAAATTTACTGATTTTAAATTTAATTGATATGACCATTGATCTTAATAAGTATGTTGAGTTCGTTGACGGAACCACCTCAGATCCTAGCAAAGACTACTCTGAGTTCATTGATCGTCTGATCCAACTGAACCAAGAAGACTTTCCTACTGAGCGTCTACTGACTGCTGCTGTGGGTATGTCTGCTGAGGCAGGCGAGTTTACTGAGATTGTGAAGAAGATTGTTTTTCAGGGCAAACCTGTTAACAATGAAAACCTGTTTCATCTGAAGCGCGAACTTGGAGACATCATGTGGTATGTTGCACAAGCTTGCATCGGTCTCAACATTTCGCTTGAGGAAATCGTTCAGATGAATTTTGAAAAACTGAGTGCCCGTTACCCCGAAGGAACATTCAGTATTGAGCGATCAGAGAATCGTGTAGCAGGAGATCTCTAATAAATACCCCCGTAAGGGGGTTTTTTAATGGCATATAATTTGATACCATCTAGTTTTTCTGAAGCAGGTAAATCTGTGTCGCACATGGATACATCTGCATCAGCAGAATCTTTACGTTTATGGAATTATCTTGTAGAGAACCATTCTGATGTTATACCAAATCCATTAGCATTTGATAAAACTAATAAATCAAATGTAAAAATTGCTAGAGCATTGAAGGATGAGGTGACACTAGCATCTTTAAAAACTAAATTGAAAATCACTAAACTCAAAATGAGTTGGGGTGATGGTAGTAGAGGAAATAGAGGGACAGGAAATACAGGTAATTTATTTGAGGCACAACTTGAAAGAGGACTCAATGATTGGATTGAGACTGGTGACTATTCTAATAACACTTACAAAGACTTTATTGCAGATCTGATTAAAACTTACAGTCTTAATGATTGTTCTTTTGTTCTAGTGTCTGAGGGTGAACTTAATAAGAAAAGACCTATTAAGTTTGAAGGCAGTGGATGGAAAATTGGAGATGCGACAGCATCCAATTATGACATTGGTTCCATCGTTACTGACCTCACATTACATACAAAATGTAAGGGACAGTCTGATAGAACAATCTATCTTTCGTTGAAGAAAGGTGGTACTACAACAATGTCTAATCTTGGTGTTAAAAAAATATTTCCGAGAACAGAAATTGAATCTGGAGAGATTAAAAATAATGTAGGATTGAAAGTCTTAGAAACATTTGGTATTGATAATGAAAGATTTTGTGCAATATTTAATCAGGCAGCACTTGGTAGAGTTGTAAGTGGCGGAAGTGTAGATAATCCAAAATTTAATAGAACATTGCTACAGAGTATGATTCGTGGTTCTATTGGTCATGGATATCATTATACTCATAAGGAGAAGGGAAATAAAATTAAGAACTTCCCGATGACAAAAGCAGTATGTGACGCAGCGACAACTGTGAATTCTGTGACTGTATATTATGGTGGTAAGACTGGTACAGGACAGAGGATTGATATTGCTGTAGGTACTCCAGCGATGGAGTTAAAATTTAATATTCGTGATACGAGTGGAAGTCCAGACCCCTGGCCAGATAAGTTACAGTCTGGATATAAGTTTAATATGGAATCTGTTTATAGCATTCCCTCAGACGGATACGACGACTAATGGCAAACGTAAAACAACTTAAACATTTAGAACACTTGGAAGATGAAATGCTGAACTATGGTTCGGAGGGGTGTTCTGCTGCAGTTTCTTTCTTGAAAGAGTTGAGGAAGATGTTAGGTCATCAGGAGAGTATGGGATTCATGCAGACTAAATGGGACGGTGCCCCATCACTCATCTGTGGTAAAGATCCTAACAGCGGATTATTTTTTGTTGGAACAAAATCTGTATTTGCCAAGACTCCTAAGATTTGTTATACAGAAGAAGATGTTGATTTATATTATGAGGGTGATCTTGCCGAGAAGTTGAAGTTCTCCTTAAAGTATTTTTCTAAGTTGAGAATGAATGGTATATTTCAGGGTGATTTACTTTTCACAAAGTCTACACTTAAACAAGAAACTATTGACGGAGAACTTTTATATACATTTAGACCAAACACAATTACATATGGTATTCCAGTAAATCATCCCATAGGTCAGGCAGCAGGTCGTGCTCAGATTGGTGTAGTTTTTCATACACATTATAGAGGAACAGATTTTCAGTCAATGCAAGCACTTGCAGGTGCTGATGTCAATGGTTCTAATGAAGCATTAGTAGTTGAGAATGACACTCCAATGCATCGTGTGGGATTCTCAACTACTGAGATGAACAAATTCAATAATCATATATCTAAAATTGAACGCATGTGTTCAATCTCTGGAGATTTTTTGAATGAGTTAGTTGATGTCAGTGGCACTACGGGTGATGCTAAGTTTCATATTTCATCTTATCTGAAACAGTTCTTTAATGATGAGATTAAGAATGCTCGTAGTATTACGAATGTAGATGAGGCAGTATATGCTCTGGGTAATTTCTATCATGCCAAGATGACTAAGGAACTTGCAAAGATCAAGACTGCTGCAAACCTCACTAAGAAACGTAATCTTGTTTATCAGAGTGAGAACTATCTTGTTAATAATGTCTATAAGTTTAAAGTATTGCTTGCTTTATACAAAGAAATGCAGGCAGTAAAACAAATGGTTATAGATAAATTAGATCATTTAGAAGAGTTCAGAACTTTTGTTCAGACTGACAAGGGATATAAGGTCACCACTCCAGAGGGTTATGTTCTTCATAAGGATGGTGATATGATCAAGTTTGTTAATCGTCTTGAATTTGCGTACAACAATTTCACCTTACAGAAACAATGGCGTTAGACGGAAAGGTTTGCTACTTTACATTTGGTAGATTTCAACCACCAACCACAGGACATAAGGAAAACTTTGCTGGTGTTAGACAAGCAGCAGGGGGGAATGACTATCGCATTTATATTTCACAGACTGTAGATAAGAAAGGTAGTAATCCATTGCCACCAGATCGCAAGAAGTATTATATGGATAAGATGTTTCCTGAACATAAGGGAAAGATCTTCTCTGGTCCCAGAGATCCTGTTGCCATCTTACAAGATTTGATGTTAGCAGGATATGATGAGGTAGTATTTCTGGTGGGTTCTGATAGAGTTTCTGCTATGCAATTCTTGCACAGGTATAACGGCAAAGATTTTTCATTCAGAAAGATTGAAATTAAATCTTCAGGAAGTAGAGATGCTGATGGAGATACTTTTGCTATCTCAGGAACTAAGATGAGAAGGGCAGCACATAAATTAGACTTTAAAACTTTTAGATCTGGCATACCAACATCACTGAATGATAATGATTGTAGAAAGTTAATGCAAGAGATCGCGCAGAATCTTCCTGCTAATTTTAAATAATAAATAGTTTGATAGAATCTAAGTATTAATGTACAACTTTTTAGAATACACTCAGAAAGTTTACGTTCGTGAACAATATTATAATGATGAGATCTTCCCAGAAGGGATGAAAGTTCGTAATGGAAATGATCAGGTTGGCACTATTATTAGACGCGGACCAAACTATGTTATCTGCTTAGATGAGGATCATAAGACATTCAGAAGTTGGATTTCTGACATCAGTGAGGTTCATGAACTTGGCACTGATGAAACCAGAGAGTATCTTCAGGATCTAACTCCTGGTCAAAAGAAAGAACAATATGGTAAGAATAAGACTCCAGAGTGGTCTACATCTATAAATAAAAGAAAAAGTACCCAAAAGGAAATGTATAACGATAGCTATTCAGAGAATTTGGTTAAACGCACTGCTCAAGGCATTGCTGGTGAGCAAAGCTACGGTGAAGTTGAGAACAAGCAGGAAGTGTCTGATGAGTATTCAGCATCTTTGATGGATGCTGCTGTTGCTAAACTCTCTTCAGGTAAATTATTTGAAGGTAGCATGAAGCAAGCACGCAAGAATGTTGGTGCTGATAAGTGCTGGGACGGTTACAAAGCAAAAGGTACAAAGAACAAGGGTGGTAAGGTTGTTCCTAACTGTGTCAAAGAAGAGGATCTTGACGAGAAGAAACTTGATCCCGTAGGTCAGGAAGATGGCGATGTCAATAACGATGGTAAGAAAGATTCTTCAGACAAGTATCTGATGAAGCGTCGTAAAGCAATCGGCAAAGCAATTGCCACTAAGAAAGAAGACTTCTCCGATTGGAGATCTGAGATGGGTCTTGAAGAAAAGTATGGCAAGAAGAAGTGCAACGAAACCAAGGAAGGCACTGAGTGTGGCGTTCATGGCAAAGAGTGCTGCCCCACAGTAAAGGAAGTTGAAGAAGGTTGTGGTTGCGACGGTCCTGCACCTAAGAAAATGAAGAAGTATTGATAAATAGCTGAGACCTGTTCTATAAAATCATGCTCGCCTTTTTACTCCCACTCGCATCCAAAATTGTTTCTGATGCTGTTGCCAAGATCCCTGAGAACGAGGAACTTGGAGAAAAGTTAGTTGAACTTTGTCTTCTTATTTTGAAGAAGGCAGTTACTCTTACTAAGACTGACATGGACGATCAGCTCCTCGCGGTTGTTGAAAAAGCAATCCTTGCTAGAGAAGCAGACTCAACAGAACTTGAGACTAACAACGGATAATTTTCAATCAAAACCTAGTTATCGGGGGAGCATGACTCCCCTTTTTTTGTAATTTATAAATATATAAAGAATAACCACAGTACTATTAGGGAGACCAATGGCAATTCTCGGAAAAATTGATGCCGCGACCTTTGCTAACAATGTAGGTGTTACTCAGCATGACGCCACTGTTGCAAAGAATGCTGCGGATAGCATTGATGTCGGAGACATCATTGAACTTGACGGTGTATCTTATCTCGTTAGAGAAGTAACAAGCACCACCTCAATTGAACTGCATAAGGCATATGCAGGAACAACTAATGCTGCTCTTGCTGGCGCAGTTCGTCGTACTGCTCCCAAGGCAGTTGCTGATTATGTGATCAAAGGTGGCGATAGTCTCCCTGGTGAACTTATTTTTGCTGATACTACCGAAGCAAGTGTTGCTACAAATAAATCTCGTGGTATCTGGGGTCCTGGTTGGTGGCTTTATAAGACTTATGATGCCGAAGGTGAAACTCGTCATAAAGCAGAATGCCTTGCACACCTGAATGTCGCTGCTGCAACTTCTGGCGATGATGCTGATGACAGAATTGCTGCTGACGCTCTTGCTGTTATCACTATCGGCACTCAACCTGCTGATGCCTCTGTTACTGCTCCTGCAACTGCAACCTTTACTGTTGCTGCTACAGTATCTACTGGTTCGGGTACACTTGAGTATCAATGGCAACTCAGTACAGACAGCGGCGCAACCTTTGATGATATTTCAAATGCAAATGCTGCTTCCTTTACCACTGCTGCTACCACTGCTGGAGCATCTGGTGAGAATGGATACCAGTATAGAGTCAAGGTTACCACTACAACTGGTGCCGAAGAAGTAGTTTCTGACGCTGCTACCCTTACTGTTGCCTGATGAGTAAATGAGATTTGATGAACTGAACGAAGATAACTATATCTTTTTTGCAATTAAATATTACAACAATCCACATTGCACAACAAAAGAAGAATTTGATGAGGATCTGAAAAGGTTTAAGTATGTCAAAAAACTGATACGAAAGTATCTAAACTCTGGTATACTTAAACACCATCTGATTCTCAATCATCTTATTCTTCTTTTCAATGTATTCAATGATGCAACAGTTCCGCTGTTGTTTTATAAGATTGATAATAATTGTTGGCCAGTTCTCAAATCATTTCTGCTATACTTAAACAGGATGCCTGAAGAGTATCTGGAGGGTCTTAAACCAGATGTACAATGTTTAGAAGAACTAAATAAGATATGAAAAACATCAGAAAACTTCTACAACAAGCGAGATATAAAATGTGGGAGGAACCAACTAACTCAGTTGGTACTGGTGCCAATGTTGCACTACCTCCAGCACATGAACCTCCTGGTATCCCTGCCAGCAAGAAGAAAAAAAAGTATGATGGTAGAACTAAAGCAGGTCGTAAACTTGTAAACCGTATTTTATCCAACCGAGACAAGCGAGCAAAGAAAAAAATGGCACAAGAACAACACATCATTGAGGCAGAAGATAAGAAGGAGGGACCTTCAGAGACTGAGCGTGCTCAGAAACAGATTGCCCAACAAAAGAAGCTGAACAAGCAGAAGGAAGTTCAGAAGAAAGCGCAGGATGCCAAAGGCAAAATGCAGAATAAGACTAAGGAGATGGACACTCTGATGAAGGCACGTCTGTCGGACTTCAGAAAGAAGGCTGCTAAAAAGCAATCTTCACTGCAGAGACAGACTCAGGAGAGCGTTGAGATTGAAGAGGCAGCAGGTACACAGGCACCTGGCGTAGAAGTTCTTGGCACCCTGATGAAACTTGCTCAGGAAGATACCTACGGTAACCAGGAAGTAGAAGGACATATCCAGTTCAAGGATGGTCGTTCACTGAGAGTCAACAGCGATGTTGCTAAGAGAATGGTTTCTACCTTTGAAGCACTTGACGCTGCTCGTCAGGATCAGTATCGTTTCCTGATGAACAAGAGTGTTGAGTCATTCCTCCAGATCATGAGATTTGATCCATCGCAGATGTAAAATGCCATTCGGTCTTGGTAAATTAGCAGTCCTAGAATCAAAACTTAGCATCTATGAAGATCTCTCTAAGGAGATGCTGGACAAACTAGAACGTGCTGTTGGTACTATTTCAGATAACAGTAACAAGATTGCTGTTATCTTGGAGCGCCACGAGAATAGACTAGACGAGAGCGAGAGAACTGATAACCTTATCATCAAGATGATTGATGAGTTAAGAGAACAGGGAGAAAAGAATCATCAAATCCTACATGATAGGATTGATAGAATACAGAAGAAGGTAGATGCAAATCAGAAGTTTGTAATAGGTGCAGGTGCTGTGCTCGCGACATTTGCACTTATTGCACAGGTCGCATTCCCTGTCTATAATACCTTGACAACCACTGCTAGACCTGTTAGTATGGACACGATTGACGTGAATCTACCTTATGATGTTTCTTGATGCGAAGTACATTAACCTTGTCTCGCCTCAGTTAGTAAAGTTCGCAAAGAAAAAATCAGACCTGTATACATTCAGGTGCCCCTACTGCGGTGACTCTCAAAAGCACCGTAATAAAACTAGGGGTTATTTTTATCGCAAGCGCAATGACTTCTTCTACAAGTGTCACAACTGTGGCATCGGCAGAACCTTCACAAACTTCCTGAAGGATCAAGCACCCCTGCTGCATGACGAATACATTCTAGAGCGGTATAAGGAGGGTCTGACGGGCAAATCTAGCAACACTCCTGCCCCTAAATTTGATATCCCCAAACCAAAATTTGACACCAATATATTTTCAAATCTTAAAAAAATAAATTTTCTAAATAAAGAACACCCTGCCAGAGCATATTTAAGTCAACGTCAAATTCCAGAGAGTTTACTCTCAATCTTTTACTACGCAGAGGACTTTAATGCTTGGGCAAAACTTAAGAATAGTCAAAAAGAATCTAGAATTATCATCCCCTTAATTTCGCAAGATGGGAAAGTGTTTGGTTATCAGGGGAGATCTCTAGATAAGAATACGAAACTAAGATATATTACTACAATCTTGGATAAAGATTATCCGAAGTTGTTTGGACTTGATCGTGTAAACAATACAAAGAGAACATATGTCACAGAAGGACCATTTGATTCCTTATTCATATCAAATGCCATTGCAATGTGCGGATCTGATGTTACATTGGATGACGCTCAGTTCAATGACCTCGTATACGTTCTGGACAATGAACCTAGAAATAGGGAGATCGTCAAGAAGTATGAAAAACTAATTCAGTCTGGGAAGCAGATTGTCATTTGGCCAAACACCATCATGGAGAAAGATCTGAATGACATGATAATGTCTGGACATAACGTACAAACAGTGGTAGAATCTAACATCTACTCTGGTTTAGAAGCAACAATCAAATTAAACGCCTGGAAAAAAGTATGAGTAACGGAATCAAAGTTGTAAAGCGCAGTGGTGATATTGAACCACTGAACCTGGAAAAGATTCATTTAATGGTTGAGTGTGCATGTAAAGATCTTGCAGGAGTTTCTGCAAGTCAAGTAGAAATGAATTCTGGTATTCAGTTTTATGACGGTATTAGTACTGACAAGATTCAAGAAATTCTTGTTCGCTCTGCTAGTGATCTAGTATCATTGGATCATCCTAACTATCAGTTTGTAGCAGCACGTCTGTTGTTGTTTGGACTGTATAAGCAAGTATTCGGTAACGACTGGAAGCATGGATTTCCTGAAGTTAGAATGCATCTGATTGAAGGTATTTCAAAGTGTATCTACGATCAAGATCTTATCAATAAATATTCCAATGAAGAATGGGACAAGATTGATACCTTTATTGATCATGGTCGCGACTATCTTTTCACCTATGCTGGTCTGCGTCAGGTAGCAGATAAGTATCTGGTTCAAGATAGAAGTTCTGGTGAAGTGTATGAGACCCCTCAGTACGCATACATTCTTGTCGCTGCTACAATTTTTGCAGACTATCCTAAGGAGACTAGACTGGATTATGTCAGAAAATACTACAACGCAATCAGCAAGCACAGGATCAACGTTCCCACACCTATCTTGGCAGGAGTGCGAACTCCACTTAGACAATTCGCGAGCTGTGTTCTTATTGATTCTGATGACTCCCTCAATAGCATCTTTAGTAGCGATATGGCTATTGGCAAATATGTTGCACAACGCGCAGGAATCGGCATCAACGCAGGTCGCATCCGTGGCATCAACAGCAAGATCAGAGGGGGAGAAGTTGCTCACACAGGTGTTGTACCGTTCCTCAAAAAGTTTGAGTCAACTGTCAGATGTTGTACACAGAATGGCATCCGAGGTGGATCAGCGACAGTACACTTCCCAATTTGGCACCAAGAAATAGAAGATATTATTGTTCTTAAGAACAATAAAGGAACAGAAGATAATCGTGTAAGGAAACTTGACTACTCCATCCAAATCTCCAAACTCTTTTACGAAAGATTCATCAGAGACGAAGAGATCTCTTGCATTAAC
>CAACVD010000093.1_pt1 | contig 35764 bp, 26 predicted proteins | sample 2381771 | NCBI WGS metagenome assembly CAACVD01 (sample SAMEA5211965, study PRJEB30684) | marine metagenome | biome: Marine; feature: Epipelagic; material: Water | collected 2015-10-15 | depth 15 m
AATCCTTCTACTCCTTGACGACAAAAATTAAGCCATCCTTTTTTCATTAGATCAGGATCTTGAGCTTGGAAAGCATTATCATTTGTGTAGTTACTTCTAGCTGAAAATAATAATTCTAATACACCAGAAGTAGGGGTTACATAAAAATCAGGATTTTGACCTAAAATATTTTGTAACAATGTACTACCTGCTCTAGGTAAAGATGATTGGAAAAATATTTTTTCCATTATTGTTTGTTTATAGACTCTATAACTGCATTAGTGTTAAATACTTCATTTAAATCATTGTAAGGAATAGAAGAAATATCTTGTGCTAAATTGAAGGGTTGATAAATAGAACGTTCAAGTTGAGGTTCTTTTGTGAAAGGATTAGATAAAATATTATCATGTATTTTATACCCAAATACTTTTGGTTTAGTAGTTACCCAACATACTGTTGATTTTTTGTCCATAGCTGCTGCTAAATGTTGAGCAAATGAATCTATGAGTAACCGTTTAGAGGATAGTTGTAACAGTATAGCTATACTTCTAAACCCATCTAAAGCATGGAGTGTATCTGGGTATTGATATTGGTCTTCCCTTTTAATATGAACTATAGTATAATCTTCTTTATAATGTTCAATTATTTCATTCATTGTAGGTTGGGGTATGTCTCTAGTCCAAGAGTATTGAAAACCCTGACCTTGGGGACCTCCATTTGGTTGTATAGCTAGTATAGGTTTTTCTACTTGATAAAAAGGTTTGAAATAATCTATTTCTGGTTGGGTTAAATAAAGTTGGGGTTGTTCATTATTGTAATTTAACCCATACATCTTACACCAAGTTTTAAATAGATGTTCTTTATCAGTTAGAAAAGAAGTATTACGATAGGGGTCTTCTGTGAAAATTTTACAGTCTTGATCCTTAATATACTTTTGATAAGCACCACCCATTTCCTCAATCCTAAAACATTCATTGATGTGGGGGTTATTTAAAAATACATCAGGGTAAGCTGAAACTACTATAATGTGAGCGTTTTTATAGCGTTTTCTAAGTACCTTAGTCATAGCAGTTGCCATGATAGATTTACCTAGACCTCCATCTATTTGAAAGAATATATTCATAACATTATTTAGATAAAACCAATATACAAAACTATTTTAGATACTCCTACTTATTTTACCAAGGAGTACCTATTTTTGTTGTTACAGCAGCTAATGCTGTTTTATCCTTTGCTATAGAGGCAGAATTTGAAGTTTCAATAGCTGTTGTGTCTATGGAACCTGTAATCCATCCTAAAACACCTGCTTCAGTTAAATCAGCATAAACTACAAAATCAGAATCAGAAATTGATCCTGTAGTTAGAGAAAGGCCTCCAATGCTTCTTGTACCTATACCATCAAGATTTGATTCACAGGCATAAGTAACATCAGTTACCATTCCATCAGCTATAACACTTTTTAAATCATAAATTTTCCAAATGTGATTCATTTTATTTGTTTTTGTTTATTATAAATATATAAAATAAGATTATATTTTATTTTTCTTTTTTAGTTTTTCTTTTAGTTTTTCATCTATAAACCAAAGTTTGTAGTAATCTCTTTTTTCTGTGATATAATCAAAATATTTATCTACTTTGTCTTTCCAATCTTGATCAATATAAGGATTTATTACACCTGATTTAGGGGATGAAAATGTTTTATTTATCCATTCTTTTCCTTGATGTTGGTGAGCAAATGCCTGAGTATTAATAGCATAAAATGATGCTTGGTGAATGTCATTATATACATCAACAGCTTCAACTGGTTTGCCTAATGCAATAGCATTAACAACTGATTCACTCCAATGAGTTGAATATATTTTTTTAGCTGTGTTTATAAAGTGGTATAAATCAATATCTCTAGGTAATATACTTTCAGCTCCTAATAAATCTTTTAATTCACCAACTACAGCATGAGTTGTAATAGGATGGGGTTTAAAATATAAGTTATCTTTGTATTTCTTTTTTAAATATTTTAATTTATTTAGACATGTATTTCCTTTTAACTTATTTGATCCTGGTAATACTACTACATTATCTACTTTTCTATAATGATCAAAACTTTGATCTCTATTTTGGTACTTATTAGCTGTTTTATCTTTTACTCTTTTAGCCATATGAGAGGCAAAATCTATAGTAACATATGAACTAGTATCGTAATAAGCATCAGTTATAGCTTCTAATCTAAGTTTTAAGTTTAATGGTTGAAGATAAAAGTTACCAGCATGTTCAGTATACCCCATAGTTTTAAAATAAGGCATTTCTTCAGCTAAAACATCATAGCTATATTCTATGTCTAATTCTTTACATTTACGGATTATATAACCTTCAACATCTTCTAAATCCCTAAGATTAGAGTTTTTTTGAAGATTACCTAATCTTTCTTTTAGGACTTTTTTATTGAACATTTCCATTTAGTCTATAACTTTTAGTATTGATAATATATGAATAACTTTTTAATAATCCAACTTATTTTACCCTAGTTTTCTATTTTTATAGAAACTTTTCATCCATCTACCAAATTTACTTTTAGAAGGATTTCTCCTAAAACTTTTATTATTTGTTTTAGATTTAGCAGTTATTTTTCTATAACGTGATACTCTTGTTGAGTAAAAACCTTGGTTAATTGTTTCACTAGTAATTTTTTGAGTAGTTTTACCTGTGCCTGTATAAGTTGATGTTGTGAAACTTGTACTAACTGTTGAGGATGTTTGTTTATATGTAGTCCAAGTTGTGGTAGTTGAATAACTAGTACCTAGAGAGGTGGTAGTTGATTTACTTGTTGTCCAACTTGTAGTTGTACTTCTTGATGTAGGAAAACTTGTTGTCCAACTAGTAGTTGTACTTTTAGATGTATTAAAAGTAGTAGTAGTTGATTTACTTGTAGTCCAACTTGTAGTTGTACTTTTTGAAGTTGAAAAAGTAGTTGTGGTGGATTTTGAGGTTGATTTACTTGTGTTATAAGTGGTTGTTGTACTCTTAGATGTATTAAAAGTAGTAGTAGTTGATTTTGATGTGTTAAAAGTTGTAGTAGTTGACTTACTTGTAGTCCAACTTGTAGTTGTTGATTTACTAGTAGACCAAGTAGTAGTTGTGGGTTTGGTTGTGGATCTACTTGTAGTCCAATATGTAGTGTAACTACCCCAATATGTGGTATAATATATAGTAGTATTCCTAGAAGTATTTCTATAAGTAATTCCGTATGGCATAGTCTACTTATTATGAGTTAAAAACCCATTTACAAAATATACATCATGGGGTTCTGAAGATATATTAAATACTTTATAAGAACCTGTGGTGTCAACTTCTAAATCCCAAACCCAAATAATACTACCTGTTGGTTGACTTCCAGATATGTGATATAATCCATCTCCAATTTGTATATCATTACCTCTTTCAACTGTCCAAGAACCACTTCTAAAAATAGGTTGGGGATGATCTCCTGTTATTAGTAAATCATATTTGTTTATATTAATTATTCCTCCACTAGCACTATAAATCATATTTTCTACAACAGATCCTGTAAGTAAACCTCCTCCACTATCCATTGTTGATGATGTAATTTCAAATAATTCATCTTTATCATCTGTATCAAAAGGAGTATCCATTTCTAATATAGTTGAACCTGAAGCAAATTGACTAATATCAGTAGCTTGATAGGTATTATAATGGACTAGTTGGTTTTCAACTACACACAATTGAGGAAATCCTCCACCACCCCCTGTAAACCAATCTGTTTGCCATCCAGTTGAGGAGGATCTATAAGTTCCTCTTGATGTAGAAAATGTTGTTTGACTTGTTGTCCAACTTGTAGTATAACTTGTAGTTGTACTAGAATTTGTGTTAAATGTTGTAGTAGTTGATTTACTTGTTGTCCAACTAGTTGTAGTAGATTTACTTGTCGAATAAGTTGTAGTTGTACTTCTTGTTGTAGAAAAAGTAGTAGTAGTTGATTTACTTGTTGAAAAAGTTGTAGTATAAGTAGTTGTTGTACTTTTAGATGTATTAAAAGTAGTTGTTGTTGATCGACTAGTTGTAAAACTAGTAGTTGTACTTTTTGAAGTTGAAAAAGTAGTAGTAGTAGACCGGGTTGTTGTTCTACTTGTTGTCCAACTTGTTGTAGTTGATTGACTAGTTGTAAAACTTGTAGTTGTAGAACGACTAGTAGTCCATGAAGTAGTAGTTGATCTAGTAGTATTAAATCCTGTAGTTTTTGCGTAAGAGGTATTTCTAGTGGTTGACCAAGAAGTAGTCGTTTGGAAATTAGTTACTACATCTTTTGTTGTTGTAGTACTAGTGCTCCATTCTACAGGTTTACTTCCAAGATTTAATCCTCTCATTTTTATGTAAAGTTACCTATATAACTAACTAATACTTTGTTTGTGGCCGCTACATAGTATGATATTACTGAAGTTGTACCACTACCCGTTACAAATAAAATTTCGGCTCCATCAGGTGTTTTAGTTATATCAGGTAATATATCAGGTGTAGAATCAGAAGTATTATTAATAATAATAGTTCCTGATTGTCCTATATTGTCTGTTGAAACAGTCCAATCAAATTTAAAATTACTTCCAGCATTAATAATAAAGTTATCATTATTAGAGAAGTTAACACTTGCTGTATTACTACTAATAGTAACAGTATCTGAAGTTCTCATTAATGAACCTGTCAAGGTTGTAGCTTGCAGTATAGCCATTATTTATTTTGTTTTAGTGATTTAACTTCTTCTTTTAACTTATCAATTTGATCTTGTTGTTGTTGAATAGCTTTTACAAGAACAGCTGTTAGTTTTGAGTATTTAATACCATGTAAATCTCCATTGTCTTCATATGATACTACATCAGGAATTATTTTTTCTACCTCCTCAGCTATGAATCCAATATCTTTAGCTTTATTTTCTTTCCATTGGAATTCTACTGGTTTAAGTTTTTTAATATTATCAAGTTGATCCTGTAGTGGTATAATACATTCTTTATGTTTTTTAGCTGATGTTTCTACTAATGAAACAGTTCTAGTTGTACCTGCAATACAGGCATTATTCATAAAGGTATAACAGTTTGCTGTTGAGGTTAAGCTTTTACCTATGATAAATGAACAATCATGTCCATTAATATAATTATTTGCTCCACCTAAGATACCTGAGCAGCAAGCGCCGCTGCATATACAGTTACAAGAACCTCCTGCTATAGTATTATAAGAGTCACTAGAAGAACCGATAATTTTATTACATAGACCCCCTGCTATTGTATTACCAGTTCCATATTGTGTAGCTTGAATGATGTTTAATGCGCCACCACCAATAGTATTGTGAACGCATCCTTGAATTAAATTACAACAACCACCTGTTATAACAGACCAGTTAGTACCTGAACAAACTCTGTTACATTGACCACCACCTATAAAAGAAAGGTAACCACATACTGTATGATTACAACCATTTCCTATAAAACTACAGTTATTATTAATTGTATTACCTCTACCTCCTACTATAGAAGAGTAGTCTCCATCTACAACATTTGCACATCCACCACCTATTACAGCAAGGGTTTCTCCACTACATATATTATTTCCACAACCTCCTCCTATAAACCCACAATGGCCTGAAATAGTATTTATTCTACCTGCTCCAATAAATCCGTAACAACCTGATACTGAATTTGTATCGCCTCCTACAATAACCCCTTGATATCCAGATACTGTATGGTTAGTACCACCTGCTATTACTGAACCTCCATGGGTAATACAGTTATTATACCCACCTCCAATCGTTGCAACTGCAGAATGAGACTGGTTAGCGTCTTGTACAACTATTTCGTTATTAGAGCCTCCTGCTATAACATGGTTTGTTGAAGATGCTGACCCGCTAATTACATTTGTACACCCTCCTCCGATAAATGCTCCACATGCGTTGCAAATATCATTGTTAGTTCCTGAACCTATAAAACTTCGTAGACCAGAAACAAAGTTAGAACAGCCACCACCTATCACACTACTACCTGATGTGATAGCATTTTTTTCTCCTCCTCCTATAAAACTACAATCTCCTGAGGATGTGTTTAGAGTCCCTGCTACTATAGCGGAGCTTTCTACAGTCACACAACCATAACCAGAGGAATCAGTTCCACTAAATATTTTGTTGCGACACCCACTTCCTATAAAGCTCCAATTAGAATTTCGAGGATATGTACTACTAATAGAATTACAAAAACCACTTCCTATAAGGTTACCACTAGCATCATAAGAACTTGCTAAAGTATTACAACGCCCAGCAACAATTGCCCCATAAGCATGACCACTTTGTATTTTATTTATTTGTCCTGCACCAATAATACCAGTACCTCCTCCAGATATAGTGTTAGTTACACCTCCAACAATGGTTGAACATGAAGCATAATTAGATACTGTGTTGCCTTTACCACTAACAATCGTATTTATATAATTTCCAGAAAGAGTATTACCACAACCTCCTCCTATAAAACTACAAGTACCACCATTAATAGTATTTAATCTACCACCTCCAATAAAACCATTTGCAGCCCTTACTACGTTTTGTTGTCCTCCTACTACTGTAGTATATGCTCTACAAGCTTCATTATTAGAACCACCTCCTATAAAACTAAGACAGTTATAGATACCAGCTAGTGTATTACTTGTCCCACCAACAATAACACCACAACAAGCTCCACAAACTAAGTTATTTTTACCACCAACAATAATAGAGTGGGGTGCATAATAATTTGAATTTGTAAATATACGATTGCATTCTCCTCCCCCAACAAAACCAAAACAATCAGTAGAACAACAAATTGAGTTACGACATCCACCTACAACAGTTGAACAACTAGCTGCTGCATTATTTAATCTACCTCCTGCTATTACAACGTTAGGGGCTGAACCTGTATTACATGATCCACCTCCAATGAATCCCCAACAAGTTGAACCTAATAATCTGTTATGAGCTCCACCACCGATAGTTGATCCATAATCTGTTCCTGATGTTCTACATATACTATTATCAGCACCTCCTCCAATAGTTGAGTTAGAAGTATTACAATCTATATGGTTAGCTTGACCACCTCCTATAAAGTTATTGGAATTACTATTAGTACAAATTTGTGATGATGCCCCCGCAACAATAGCATGACCCCAACAATCACTATTAATGGTATTAACACAACCTCCTCCAATAAAAGAAAATCGTGAGTTTACAGTGTTATTTCTACCTCCTACTAATACACTACAGTTATAACCTGTTATACAGTTTGAACATCCTCCTCCTAAGAAAGAAAAACAAGTTTCTACTTTATTAGATCGTCCCCCAACAAGAGATGAACAGTTACCGTTACTACAAACTATATTATTACATCCTCCTACTATTGAAGAATAATCTCCATCTAATACATTACAAAGACCACCTCCTATTACACCAAAGGTTTCTCCACTACATATTGTATTACCACAACCTCCTCCTATAAATCCGCAGGCTCCTGAGCCTGTATTTAGAGTCCCGGCACCAATAAAAGAATTAGTTCCTGTGATGCAGTTCTTTCTACCACCGGCTATTACTCCATCGTCTGGTCCATTGATAATATTTATACTACCACCTCCTATAAAACTACGGTTACCAGTTAAGGTATTTTGACAGCCTGAGAATATACCGCTAAAGTAATCATTAGAGTTAAAACTAACTAAGTTTGATTCACCACCTCCTATAATACTAAAGTACCCACAAGCACAGTTAGCTCCACCACCCATAACAGTAGCAAAGATTTCCATAGCTTTATTGTTACAACCTCCTGCTATAGTTTGAAACCCATACCCATAATGAGAACCTGATATACAGTTATTACGTCCTCCTACTATAACACTATTAATACCATCTTGGATATGATGACTACAACCTCCTCCTATGAAACTACATGCTGCTGAGCTTGTGTTTAAAGTACCTCCTACTATAGCTGATGTGTTTGAGGTAATTTTATTAGATAATCCTCCACCTACAAAACTACAACTTCCTGAAACTATATTACAAGATCCTCCTACTAAAGCAGCATTACATCCAAACTGGATTTGGTTATCACCACCTCCTACTAAAGTAGAACACTCAGCTGTTGAGTTAGTAATACAGTTTCTTTTACCACCTACTATAATAGATCTTCTAGAACAAATAGTATGTTGGTTACCGGCACCTATAAAAGATTGTTGGGCACAAACGCAGTTTTGTTTACCTCCAACAACAACTGCTTCATCACCAGTGATTGTATTTTGTAAACCTGCTCCTATAAAACTACATGTTCCTGTTCCTGTTATAGAGTTAGTAGATCCTCCAGCAATAGAAGATAAAGCACCTGAGTTTGTATGTCCTGATCCTATTTGTAAACATCCACTACTACTTATATTTCCTGTTACTCTTATTTCTTTTGAAGAGGATAAATAAGTTGAGTTATCTTTCCAATCACTATCTGCTTCTATACCTGTTAATCCACTACCATCTCCTACAAAGGAACCACTAAAGGTAGAACCTGATACAACACCACAAATATGAGCACTTACTGTGTTTGAGTTACCAATGGTAGTAGTATTATCTCCCTTACCTATAGAGTTATGTCCTATTACTATTTGATTAACATTACAAGCATCTTTACCACAAGAAAAAGAACCTATAAAAACACTACAATGTGCTTCTATTAGATCTCCTCCTACTCTATCTTCTCCAGCTCTATAACCTAAAAAGGTACTGCAAGAGCCTGTTTCCATATTAAAACCAGTATTATATCCTACAGAAGTATTGAATTTATTTGAACTACATTCCCCTAAACTAGATAAACTTCTACCACCTACAGCTACATTATAACTACCTGATATTATTTTACATAAAGCACCTTGACCTACACCTATACTATCAGTAATATTTTTAGCACAGTGCATAGCTTGATATCCAACTGCTGCATTTCTGCTTCCTGATATTAAACATTTCAAAGATTCAAATCCTACAACTGTATTACAGGAAATACATTCAGCATAAGCTAAAGCACCTTGGCCAATACCTGTATTGCCATTACCTTTAGTATTACATTGCATAGCATTAGAACCAACAGCTGTAGTACCAGTTCCTGTTGTACATTTACCAGCATTTCTACCAACAAATGTCCCTGCAGTACATGAAATTTGGCCTGCTCTATAACCAACAGCTGTAATACATTTTTCAGTTGTAATGTTTGCTCCAGCTTGTGTCCCAATAATAGTGTTATGATTACCTGTTGTTAAAGAAGTTGCAGCACAAGTACCTACTATAGTATTACATACTGCTGTTGTTATATTCTCTCCTGCCTTCATCCCAACAGCGACATTTTTATTCCCTGTATCAATACTTTTTAAGGATGATTGACCTAAACCAATATTAAAATTTCCATTAGTAAAATTTCTACCTGAGCATGTTCCTACTAAGATATTATTAGAACCTGAATCTATATTTTGTCCAGCTAGACAACCAATAATAATATTTTCCTCACCTGTCCCTGTAGTTGGGGATGAGTTTTCACTACCTATTAATACACTGCTAGTAAAAGTGAGTTGAGAATCTAAGGTAAGAGTGTTGAGTGAAGCGTTTGAACCGCTAACCACTACTTTTTTCCAGTTTGGCATTTTACTTCTTTATTATGGTTGGTTACAGGTTTGCCTGCCCACTTCCCCTAAGGGCCTATAATCTAGTGATAAATATCAAAAAGAAATTATTTCTTTACTTTTGGTAACTGCTTTTGTAACTTAGATACTAAGTTATAAACTAGTTCTATACTTGTTCCTTGAAAAGTAGAATGTTTGATACAAAATAGAAGTAGTTCTACTTCTTCTTTGTTAAGATTTAAGTTGGGGGATTGAGTAGGTTTTTTAACTACTGGGGTAGGAGGGGTAGATTTAGTTAGTTTATTAGCATTAGCACTAGGAGCACTAACCATATTAGTAGCAGCTTTTTTTTCAGCTGATTTGTCTAACTTTTTAATCTTACTTGCTCTAAAACCCATTAAAAACCTCATTTATTTTAAATATTAGGAATAAATCCAAATATTTTCATCTGTTCCAATGAAAATGTTACCCTTTTGATCATATCTAGCTGCTGTAGCATCTGGGTCTGTTCCTGATCCTACAACTACAGCTGACATAAATGCTGCTGGTGAGAATACTGATTCTGAACCATCAAAGCTTTGAGCAACACCCCATCTTGTTGTTGAGTTGCCATCAAACCCAAATACATCACCTGTTCCGTTAGATGCTTGTTGTACTACAAATCCACCATCTCCAGCGGCATTTGAACCTGATGCTAGTCTAATAAACCTATCTGCAACCTCTAAGTTTTCTGTGTGTTGGAATGAAGCTGTTCCTGCAACTGTTAAATCTCTATTTACTATTAAGTCTCTTGTTACAGTTAGATCTTGACCTATAACTACATCATCAGGTAAACCTATTTTTACTTTAACATCAGTACCTACTTTAGTAACTGCTGTTACTATTTCATTAACATTGTCTGTAATGATTTGTAAATCATCAGTTATTAAGTTTACAGTTTCTGTTCCACTATCACCATCTACTGTTAAGTCTCCTCCTAGACCGGTTAATCCTGATCCGTCTCCAAAGAATGAACCACTAAATGATCCTGAACCTACTGCACCTGTTAGAGTTAAACCTGCAACTGTTGAACCTGTAGCTCCTAATGAGATGTCAGTAGTACCTAACATTAACCCATCATTAGCAAGTTTAGCATTTGTTATACCTCCATCTTTAACAGAGATTGTTTTGGCAACTGAACCATCATAAGTTGTACCTGAGTTGAGTTGGATAGTTGAATCATCAACTGTTAAGGCATTAGGTACTTTAAGTACACTAATAGTATCACTTGTTACATTAACAGTAGTTCCATCAACAGCAGCTACAAGTTTATCACCTGTTATACCAATACCAGAACCAGTAACAAGTCTAATATCAAAACCAACTCCATTTGAACTAACAGTAACTGGTTTTACACTTCCTCCTGTTGTTGAATCTGCTTGTACTGAGAATGTTCTAGCTGTATTACCATCATAAGCTGTTCCTGATAAACCATTTCCAGCTGTTAAATCAGCTAAATCAATATCAACATCACCCTTAAATGAACCACTAAATGAGCCTGTAAAGCTATTAGCATCTATTAAACCTAAGGAAGTAGCTATTTTTGAGGTTGTAATACCTCCATTTTTAACCCTTAAGGCATCAGCATTGATTTCAATTGTTGAATCATCAACACCTACACTTAGTGCTGTACCAGCACCACCTGCTAAACCATCACCTGCAACTGAAGTTGCAATTTGAGTCGCTGTGATTCCTGCATCTGCTACTTTAACTCCACCTGATCCTAAGGATAGGGTAGAACCATCTAGTTCAACTGTTACTGAAGCAGGAGATGATCCATTGAAAGTAAAATCAGCTATACCATCACCATCTGTTAAAGATTGAGCTGTTGAAGAAGCAGCTACATTTGTTAGTCCAGAACCATTACCTTGAAAGGAACCACTAAAAGCTCCACCTAAGTTAACTCCAGTACTAGTTGAGATTAAGTACCCTGAATCATTATTTAACTGAGATATGTTAGATCCAGAGAGTATGAGTTTTTTCCAAGTTGCCATTTATTTCTTTTGTTTTTGATAGGGTTGATTATAAATATGTATTTTATTGGGTTCCTACATAGAATACTGAAGAGGAATAATATATACCTCCTTCAATAGCTGTTGGGGATGATGATCCACTCCAATTTAGTTGTAGGGTTCCTTGATGATTTACTCTTACACTTCCATTATCTGATGTATTACCTTTTATTAGGATAATATCTTCTGTTCTTCCAACTGTAGTTGAAAAGGCAGCACTACCTGTTACTCCAAAACTACCACTTATAATAGCTGAACCTGTATAGGGGAAAGTGATAAACCTATCCAAGGCTCTATTTAAAGCTATTTGATACCCCGCTACATCTGCTCCTGATGTTGATACCATTTCACTTACATCAGTACTATAAATAGGAGCTAAATTATGTCTATCTGAAAGACTTACTATTGGTAAATCTTGATCAGGGTCTACTAATAACTCATCTCCTGATGCTGTTTCAGTGCTATCTTCTCCCCAAGAAATGAATCCTGAAAGTTTAGAGGTGCTAGCATCTCTATATATTACTTCTGTGATTTGGTATAAATGAAATTTACCTACTATGGGATTTTGTAAATTATTAGCTGCTTGACCTATTACATAATAATCAGTATCCCCTAAACTAAACTCAGAATCTTGACTACCTGTGATGTTTTCTACAGTTTTTAATCCATTAGGATCTATAAAAGAAGAAGATTCAAATAAATAAGTTCCTGATGGAGTATTTAATCCTATGGTTTGACCACTAGCAGCATTAGCATTAGCTGTTTTATCTACAGTTACAGTACTTCCTACTATATTTGTAATAGTTACAGTTCCTGTAAACTGTATATCAACATAAGTAAGTGTTTGACCTATTCTAGCAAAGAAAGGATCAGCTATAGTAAACTGATTAGACCCAGGGCTGAAGTTCCCTGTTGTAACAGATATGTTTTCTTTAACAGGGGACAAAGATGATAATCTACCATAGAAAGCTTGCTCATGTGCCATATTAGAATGTGAATCTAATTAAGTTATTTCTTAAGTTTGTTAAGTTATTTACATTAAATACATTAAAGTTACTCGCAGTATTTAATGTTATCCTAGCATTTCCATTATATCCTCCTGTATCTAATCTATGAGCTGCTACTATTGGAGGATTCATATTAAGCAAACTACTATTTGCCCCTGCTCCATTATTAATACTAGCAGGCATAGTTAAGGCAAAAGTTGAGGATGTTTTAGTACCTGTGACTATTTTTATAGATTGGATTTGAATATTACCTGCTGATGGTGCTGTAATAGTAGCTGCAGAAGTAGATGCTCCTGTTACACCAGCAGCTGGTATATAAGCACCAGTTGTTCCTGAGACAGCACCTGACCCAACAGCATTAGTTATCTGGAAAGTATTAGTTGTTACTCCAGAAATAGCACCATATACATAATCGGTATCACCCATATTTCTTACTACTACATAATCTCCATTTGTTAAACCATGTGATGGAGATGTTATTGTAATAGTTGTAGAAGATCTAGACCAATCTATACCTGAGAAAACCGTACCTGAGGATAGTATTTCAACAACTTGTGTTGAGTTGTAAGCTTCATATCTAACATTATTGTTAAAGATAGTAATATCCCCTGTTAGTGTTAGGTTAGTTATACCACTACCATCTCCTACAAATGAACCACTAAAGGTAGAACCAGAAACTGTTCCTTCTACATCTAGGTTATTTACAAAAGTGTAACAAGATTTATCTGAAGTTAGATTTGAACCTACAATAAAGGAATGATCATGTGTAACATAGTTTTTACATCCACCTAATATCCCTGTGAAACCACAAGAACCTGTGTTTTGGAACCCACCAACCATAGATATACAACAGGTAGCTGTTCCAGCTGATATTTTATTACATGCTCCTCCTACTATAACACTTCTCTCAGATTGTATCATATTATTAGAAGCTCCACCACCTATAAAACCACCAGCTGAGAAGCAAAGAAGGTTAGCATCACCACCAACTATAACACCTCCAGTTCCTGTATAACAGGCTAAGGTATTACTTCTACCTCCTCCAATAAATCCAAAGTTATTTTGTGTAGCTCCAATCTTATTACCACAACCACCAGCTACAATAGCACAGTTAGCAGATGATGAGTTACAAGAACCAGCACTTATAGCTGAAAAAGTACCTATAACACAATGGTTACTTCCTCTTTTGGGTAATATAGTGTTAGCTGAGGATCCTGTTTGATAAGGAGTAAAAGTATTTCCTCCACTACCTCCACCATTTAGAGCATATGAAGCTGTTACTGCATATGAAGCAGTGTTTATTGTACCCATCCCTAAAGGACCATCTACATTTGATCCTGAAACATAAGATGCAGTTTCTACTGTACCAGCAGCTGCAAAGGATAGTTTTCCACTTCCATCTGTAGTTAATACTTGGTTAGCACTACCATCAGATGATGGATAGATTAATCCTGAAGCTGTTAAAGCTCCATCTATATTAACTTCTCTATCTGAAAAATCACCACAAATCAAAGGTGATCCTTCTGCATTATGTATAAAAAGTTTATTTGATATTGTTTGGAGTGATGAAGGACCAGCTTGTGTTCCTAAAAATACGTTTCCTGTAGATGATAGGTTAGCTTTACATCCTGCTAAATGTCCTATAGCTACGTTAGATTGACCAGTACGAACCTCTTTTAAAGCTGAATGACCTATAGCTATACTATTTTTAGCACCATCTCCAAAATAATTAGTATCACTTCCTATACCAATATTAAAACATCCTGTAGTATTACAATAATTAGCTGTATCTCCAATAGATATATTATGTCTACCACATGTGTTAAGGTAAGAAGATCTATAACCAATACCTACATTACTATATCCATTTACAGTATTACCTAATGCTTCAGCTCCAATACCTACATTAGGTCCACTAGTAGCTTTTTGTAGAGCTTCAAATCCAATAGCTACACTACTTTGAGCTGATGTAACACTTTGTAAAGCAAAAGCCCCAATTGATACATTTTTCTGGCCCCCACTTAATGAACAAGCTGATTGTTCTCCTATAGCTACATTACATTTTCCTGAAGTATGATTTTTTAAAGCATCTCTACCTAATGCTACACTATTACATAATCCTGTTTGAGATATTTGACCTGCTACTTCTAAAGGATAAGTAGCATATGAACTTGTAGCTATAGATAAATAACCATTACTTTGGCTATATATTAAATTAGAAGCTCCAGAAAAGGTACCACTATTATTAAACTGAACTTGACTATTACTTCCTGCTGCTTTAATATTACTAGGAGAAACATATGAAGCAGATTCAGCTACTTTTACATATGAAGCAGTAATGGATGATAAAGATATATCTGCTAGTTCAGCACGTGATGAACTTAGAGCAAAGGATGATGAAATAGTTGATTCAGCTATTGAAGAACTTATAGCATATGAAGCAGATAAAATACTATTTGATCCATGAGGACCAAAAACATTTGATCCTGTTACAAATGAAGCTGTTTCTACTGACCCTAATACAAATGAAGCTGTTTGAGCATATGATGAGGTTATAGCATATGAAGCTGAAGTTGCTGAGGAGGCTGCTAAAGTAAAGTTTGAAACTAATGAAGAACTTGCTACTGTTGCAAATTCTGAAAATGATGAAGTTACAGCATATGATGAGGAAAGAATACTATTAGCTCCATAAGGACCATGTACTCCAGAACCTGTAATAAATGAAGATGTTATTCCTGTTAAACGAGTACCATCTCCTTGAAATGAACCTGAAAAATCAGAACCACTAACTACTTGTAAAGTTGTTGTTCCAACTACTCCTAAAGACCCAGAGATTGAAATATCATATGCGTCAGCTCCAGTTAATGCTTTTATTGATTGGGATACGTGATGGGCTTCTACTGGAAGGCCTGTAACTATTCCGGTAAGTGATAATATTTTGGCCATGTACCTAAGGGTTGTTTGTTATAAATATGTATTTTTATTATTGTGTATCAAAGTTTATTAAAATCGTTGTATCTATATTCTTTGATGTAGGTAGGGGTTTAGCTAGCTTTCCTACAGCTAATAACTCATGATCATTGTTGTATAAACCTACAGTTGTAACATAGGGAGCAAAATATGAACTTGTAGCAAATCCTAACATAGTTTCACTACTGCTTCCTGTTAATATAGATGGATTTGTTGAATAATTATATTCATCAGCTCCCATTGACACTTTATATTGTGTTTCATACAAAGTATAAGAACTAGAAAATGAAATAGTTATATTACTTTCATTAATGTATGTTTCTATGAATGGAGAGGTTTTTGGTGTAAGACCTCCATAGTCATCTTCACTATAAATAGCGGTACCATAATTACTATCACTATCTAATGTTTGAACTGAATCATTTGTTAATATAATCATTCCATGAGGATAGATTATATTTCCAACATATTGTTTAGTTCCTGTAACATTAGTGTATAATCTACCTTCTCCATCATCTAAAACAGATCCACTAATAGGACTATTCATAACTAAAGATCCAGGTTGGATTTTATCACCATATAGTTTAGAAGGGATTGAAATAACTCCTATAGGAATTATAGGTTTAGATAAACTAGATGTTGGGAATGTTTTTTCTGGGTTTAGATCTGTTTGATTGTAATTGAAAAAATTAGTAGTATAACTAGATCCTGTTATAGTACCATCAGGTAAAAAACTAGCTGTGTTTGCTATTGAAATTTCACCACTACTTCCTGAGATATAATTAGAATAATATAAATGTTTAATAGAACCAAAAGCTAATACTTCTGGGATAAGAGAAGTTCCTCCAGTTGAAGTTGTATTATCTAAATATTTACCTGATTTGCCTAAATATCTTTCTATAGAAACATTAGAAGCTGCTAAAGAAGATGCTCCCTCAAATCTAAAACCTTTATTTAGTTCTAGTGGGGATACTATTAAATCTTGCGAGTTTAATTGTTTGAAAGCAGCCATTCATCCTTAAAAATCTAGTTTAACTCTAACAAGTGCTTCTTTTGTAAAGTCTTTTAGTAAGGGTTTTGATAGTTTTGCAACCCCTAATAATTCATTAGCATCATTATATAAACCAACAGTTGTAATATAAACTTGTGGGTTATTAATAGATGAGTTATGGAAAACTTCACCAGTAGTACCTGTTAAAAATGATGGATTTTCTGTATAGTTATATTCTGAGTTTCTTACTCTGACAAAAACAAAATCTGATGATAATGTTTCTTCACAGTTTAGTTTAAATACCCCTCCGTCTTTAATTACTTTAAATAGTTTAGATGGGTTTCTAGCTTCAGTATTAGTTCTAACTGTTGATAAACCAATCCCTATGTCATGGTTACCTGATGTGGCGCCTGAAGAGGGTGGTAAATCTAAAGCTGATCCATTTAATATTATTAATCCTGTGTCTGGGAGGAATAAACCGTAAGATCCTCTTGTTTGAGTTTCTCCACTACTAAAATTATCAGATAAACCAGGTGTAGAACCTTGTCTTACTATTTGGTAAGCTCTTTGAGTACCATAATATGTAGGTAAAGGAGAACTAAGAGAGTTATCAGTTAAAGTTAGTGTATTAGATCCATTTTGTAGTTTTAAACTTAAAGATCCTGGGAGTAGTTTTTCTTTATATCTTGCTCTTTCTAAGGAAACAACATAAATATAGGTTGAAGTAAAAGGATTAACTGTACCAAAAGTAAAAGATGAATTTTCATCCTCTAAAACTAAAGTTCTAAACTGTCCATATACTGTTGTTGTTGGAGATTTTCCTGTTATAGTTGAGTTATATAAAACACCTCCACCTCCTGTTGAATCACCATAAGAAATATCAAACTGAGGTTCAGCTGATATGGATGTAGAAGCTGTTTGATATACAGCCAAATAATAATCTCCTGATACTGAGGCTTGTTCTTGGGTTGATGAAGTAAAAAATGTACTTAAAGTAGCTACTCTATCAGTCCAAACTGTTTGTGATACAGAATCAGCACTAACTAAAAAATCTTCGGCGTCTAATCTTTTATATCCCATAGCTTATTAAGTTGTTTTGTTTATTGTTACAGGAACAGTTAATCTAGCTCCACTATCTAATCCAATCACTGTTAGTGTTGTTTGTAGTGTAGAATTACTTCCAAATAAAGTATTAACTGTAGTTGCAGTTAGGTTAATTTGAGTACCTGTTACTGTTTTAGAAACACTTGTTCCTATTGTAGTTGTTGTATTAGATGTAGCAGCTGCTTCTGTATTAATTCCTACTCCCGTAAAAGTATTCATTAATCTTACATCAGCAATAGTAGCTGAGTATCCACTAGTTTCAAAAGCTTGTGTATTACCTTGATAGTTTAGAGTTTGAGGAGTAATAGCTAACTGAGCACCTTGTTTCAAAGTAATAGCAGCATAACCTAAATCTAAAGCTGGGAGTTTAGCTGTACCCCTTGGTAAGGTAACTAGCTTATATTTCATGATTTGACTCTCATCTGGAAATGCCTCTAGTAATGGCATATTATCAATGGCTTCACCATAATATGAAGAACCTGATGGGTGAGTTGGATTATATAATGTATAATCAATTTCATCATCAGATAAGGCAAATTGTGTTATTCTAAAAGAACCGTCATTTCTAGCTAATGCTTCTCTACCTTTTTTAGTTAGGATAGCATCTACGGTTACTACTGAGTTATTTAAATATCCCATTGGTTTATATAGTTATATGTTATAAATATGATTATATTAAGTCTCTTTCAATAAGGTTGGTAATCACCTTATCTGGGTTAGTTTCTAGTTCTTCACTTTGATATTGAGTTTGTAAAATACCAGGTGCACTTGATGCTGAAGGTGGAAAACCATATGGTTTTTGTTGATCCAAAATAACAAAGTTATTTGATGGTTTATATCTTCTTATTAGGAAGAAATCTAAGTTAGTTCCATCAGGAATATTTTTATTAAAAGTTATTTCTAATCTATTTTTACCATTGATAAATTTTTTATAAGCATTAGTGACTATAAAACTTCTATCTTCTAAATTTTCAAACCTAAATTCATCTCCTTTTTTTACTTCCCATTGGTTAGTTACAGCTGGCATTGTTGTGAATGATGGTTCTCTAGAAAAAGGGAAATCAGTGTTAGGACCAGGTGTATATTCTAAATCATCTTGATAATAGTTTAACTTGTAGTTATTATTTAATAACTCATTTTTTAAGTATATTTTATTCCTTACAGTGGTTGGGTTTTCAAAATCCCAATATGGAGCATTAGCTTTACCTAAATCCTCTTCAGTGGGAGTGTTTCTTCCTGCTAGTCTAAATAATATAGAGTTAACATTAGAGTTTTCAACTCCATTGGGATTAAATGATCTTACATAGTTACGAAGGGGTATAGGAGGAATAGCAGTTGAATCATTAACAGTAGCAAAAAATCTATCTACATTAGCATTTGAAGACCAAGCATTTATGGTTGGGTTTAGGCTTGCATCTATACTACTTTGTCTTCTTACCTCTAGTTGAATTTCACCACTAGTATAAGAAGGTAATTTAACTCTAAAGGATACTTTCCATTCTAAATAATTTCCTTCATCATAAGCTAAACTTTTTACAAAAGCATTTTTTTCTTCTGATGTTTGAGCATTCCAAAAACTAACAGCATCTGTTGTATTAGTAGTTTGTAAAAATGTTGGGGAGAAATCTAAAGCATTATATATTTGATGGCTATCAAAATTAATTCTTATACTTCCACCTCCAAGCCCAATATAACCTGTCATTCTTTGAGCTAAGGGAACAGGTGGTGTGGGTTCATTACCATATTTATAGCCTCTATTAAATAGTACAGCAGATTCTTGAGCAGTTCCCTCTCCTATTTTTTTACTATTACTCCATTGGATTAATCTTAAATCCACATCCTCCACTGATAGAAAAGTACCACTAAGATTTTTAACACCTATATCAAAAAATCCCCAGTTTCTTTTTTGTAAGTTATTATAATATAATTGAGGGGGTAAATGTGTAGTATAAAAATTATAATCAACATTTAAATAATATTCATCAGTTAGGGATTGATCATAAGAAGTAATACCAGTATCATCAGAATATGCTTTTAAATTACTTGCTTCAAGTATATAAGTTACATCTCTAGGAACTAATCTTAAACCATTTTCTCCTTCTAAAGATGATACATAACTACGATGTGATTCTTGTGGTGTACCACTATAGGTTCCTTCTGCTATATAAGCTAAATTTCTATAGTTTTCATCCTGACCGTCAAAAGCATTTTGAAAAAATGTTGATGATCCTGATAAGATTATTGATTCAGAAAATGTATTACTACTATTTTGAGAGTATAAAATAGGGGTAGGATATAATCCTACTTTAAATACAGGAGATGATTCTTCTAAATCTTGTAATACATTATTTTCATCAATATTTTGAACTGAAGCTTTTACTGATGTAGGTAGATTATTTATATCATTGAGTTTAAAAGTATTTTTTAAGTTATTTTCTCCTTGTATTGATAAAGAGGGATCTTGTACCTCTGTATTTTTATCTACTAAATATTTAACATAGTAAGCAGTTTTATTATTTAATACAGGATAAGGATCTATAACTTTTTCAAAATACCCTAAATAGGTGTTTTTGGATTCAACATTAGGGAATGATCCTAAGTTATCAGTTGTAAAATAAAAAGGAGAAAGTTCTAAATTATTATTTCCAGAGTTATCTACTAAGCCAGAGTTAAATGCTACTGCTGTAGAAACATTAACTCCTTCTCTATTTGTTTTACTACCATAATACTTAGGTATTACACTTGAGTATTGTGTATAGTTTGAATCAGGAACAGTAGCCTTTTCAGCTTGATTATTTCTTATTTGAGATAGGTTTTGAGGTGTTAAACTTCCTGACCCCTCAGATGAAATAGAGTAATCAACATCTTGTATAAACTCAGATTGTCTAGCTACCATAGTATTGTTTATAGTAGGTTGACAATCAAAATCTCTTGCTAATCCTAAGTTATTACTAAATCCTAAAATAGTTTCTGGAGAATCTACAGTACCAGTTGAGGAAATGGACATACTATATTCTGTAACTATAAGAGCATCATTATGAGAAGAAGGAGCATCTGATACTTGGACTGACATCCTTAACTCATCAGTAGGATTGATACTATCTTTAGTTCTATCTACTAAAACATTCATTGTTGTAGGTAGAGTAGTAGTTGTAGTATCTACTGTTGTACTTCCTATAACAGAATTATTATAATAAAGGTTTAGTTTTACTGTTTCCCATACATTACCCCCACCATTTGTTTTTATTTTAACTGAACCTGTTATTCCAATATCTTCTGGTGGTGGGGAAACAAAAGAGTATATACCACTTTTCTCATCTTCATCATGAGTTCTATATACTTTTTTAACTTCTTTTACTCTATAGTTTCTAATAGTTCCATTTCTATTTTCTGAGTCTTCCCAACTTACTCTTAAATATACCCTATACATTTTATGTAAGGAAACATCATACCACCAACTGTCAGGTGAAATTTTTGATTTATCATCTAAGTTAGTATTACCTGTATAGTTATGGACTAAATATATTTCATCATAAGCTTTAAATTGCATACTAATTCCCTCATCATAGGGAGAATCATATGTTAAAAGTTCAGATCTTTGTTTCTGTACTTCACTTAAAGTGTCCTCACCTGACATTAAACGAGTAGTTTTAGATAGTTGTTCATTAGAGAGATTTAATCTCTTAAACTCAGGAAGATTCTCTTGACCATCAATATATATCTCACCATCTTTATAATAATAGTGAGTGTCATTAGATCTACCCCCATCAGTAGAGAGTGTGTCTACATTTGTAAAACTTAGTAATATGTTATTAGGTTGTGTTGGCATATTTTTTATGGTTCATAATCAGTTATAACTATTTCATAACCATCACCATTTGATGGAGGGGCGGTTGTAAATCTATCTCCTTCTCCTTGTACATGTTGTGGGTTATAAACCCATGATGGAATAAGGAATGAAGATGGGTTAGGACTATTTGGTATTAAACCACCACCACGTTCATTTAAATTAGGTGTGGAGGATTTAATTTTTGTATCAACTGCTTTATACCAAATTCCAGTATATTCGATTTGATTTGTACTAGTATTATAATGTAAAGCTGTATTTTGATACAGCACAGATGCAATATCTTTATTATAATCAGCATTTGTTATAAATCTATTACTACTTCTCCAATTACCATCTTCATTTATTGATGACCAAACATAGGGTTGTTTGGAAAGAATCATAGTATCATAACTTACAGAAGGAATAGTTAGTTTCCAATCATAATCATATTCATTAGTTAATAGTTGAACCCCAGCTGTTCCTCCATATGGATGAGTTCCTATCGGAAATGAAACTCCATTATATCTTCTGGTTATTCTTATTGTATAAATCCCAGCTGGTGGTGGGTTATTTTTACCATGGAGATATAGATTGTATGTCCATATTTCCCCATTACTATTTTGAGATACAGTAAATTTACTTAAATAGATATCCTCTTGTAATTTACTAAGACTAGTATTTCCTTCAGATGGAGCATATACTTTATTTCTTGCAGTTGTAAAAGTTTCACTAAATGGTTTGGATGGTGGGGGTACACTAGGGCTAATATTTCCTTCCCTTTTTGTTCCAAATTCAGTAATTATGATATTATCTAATGAAAGTGGAGAGTGAATATTTGTATTAATGGTCCCTGTGCTTTCATCATTTACCAAATGATTATGGTTAAAGGTAGAGGTAACATATCGACTATTACCAATACCTATAGAGCCATATTTGGTATTGACATTCCAAGTAGCTAGATTACCAGTTGAATCAAATACCCCAGCGCAATATTTTATATTATCAAATTTTCCTGGTTCAAACCCATAGGTGAGGAAAGCTTGTTTACCATTCTCTATTGAACTTGCTTCTATTGGAAATTGATTTCTATTTTGGTCACTAACAGTAGGAAGAGATATTAAAGGTGCTCCAGCTTGGATTATTGATTTTTCATGCCATTGATATCTACTATCATTAAATCCAAATATTGGGGTTTCTTCAAATAAAATATCAGTTCCTGTTGCACTATTTGGGGAATCTGTTTTGTCTTCAATAACTAAAACACCATCTTTTTCAGTAAACTTATCAGCATTTGTATCATGCCTTACAGCTATAAAGTTTGTATTTGATGCTCCTCCTACATTACTTAAAGCAAGCATATAACCACAAGCATTCTCTATAGGATTAGTAATAATTTTAATAGCTACTAATTTTATTGGTCTTACACTTTGTCCATTCAAATCAGCAAATAGGGTTTGAGTTCTAAATCCTGCTTTTCCAATCATAAACCAAGGTAGAGTTGAAAGTGTGTTTTCAACATCTTCCCATCTTAGATTATCAGCTCTACTTATTTCTTTAGCTCCAACATTAAATCCTTGAAAGTTACCTGTTTTAGTACCTCTAGTATCTATGTAATCATTATAATCTTCTAAATATAAAGCTCCATTCCAACCTCTAAAATATTGTTCTGTTGGATAAGATGTAGTTGATGGGAAATATCCTTGTGGGGTTGATGCCTCTACTCCAGTAGCTAATACAGGATTAGCAGGAGTACCTGATGATGAAGCATGCCATATCATATCTCCTGTTACACTAAAGTTAAAGTTAGTTTGAATAGAGTTATCAGCACCAACTACATTATATGGTCTTACACTTTTTACTTTATAGGAAGTAAACTTACTTTTAACTACAGTGTTTTCTAAAGTCCAAGTGTATACTCCACTATCTTGAGTAGTTCCACTTTGATCTTTAGGATTAGTTAGATTTAAACTTAGTTGAGTTAGTTCTCCTAAAAAGGAGGTAATATCAGATCCATCTTTAGATGTGTTTGATATTTTTATCCACTCTACTCCTGTATCACCTACCCATAACCAAGCTACTCCTTCTACTGGAGATAAAGAATCAGATAAGAACTCTTCTTTTGAATAGTTTGATGTTGTTAAAAATACTGGGGATATTGTAAAAGCACTACTGTATTTAGGGTTTAAAAATCTAGAACAATCTACTCCTCTTACATTAGTTTCTAAAGTAGAAACATCAGTTCCAAACTGATTTCCAAACTCTCCTGTATAGAACTCACTTTGATCGTTTTTAACTTTGTTAAGGGGTCCATCTAGTGTTTGAACTACTTCTGACCAACTTTGAGTTAGATAGTATTGTGATCCACTAGTTTGGAAACGTTCAAAACTCCCACCTGTTCCTCCTCCTAAACTTTCTATTTGTCCTGTTGATCCACTATAAGTTATATTTTCTGTTGTGGGAATAACTCTTTTTATTCTATTTCTTTCTAATAAGTGTTGTTTAACAACTACCCCTGAAGTAAGTGATACATCAGATGGTGAGAAGTTTTCAATCATCTTAAATAGTGAGTTATCAAAGAAGTTAACTAACCTAACAAAATCAACTAAGTCATAAGATTTAGTATATTTTTCAAAGTATGAGTTTCTTAATCTATCTAAATCAGGATAGTTATCTCCTGTTTTATCCATCTCTCTTACATCACCTATATAATCACCTAGGTTAAAGTATCCTATTTGTGATATAATATCTTTATCTATTTGAGATTGAGGGGATAAAGTAGTTTCAACATATTTTACATCAGGATCTTTAGAAGTTAAAGAACTATCTTGTTGGATACTTCTATAGGTAGATAGTGTGTCTCCCGTTGATATAGCGGAAGAAACAACTTGTATTTTACTAGCTTTACTTGTTCTAATACCTGATGGGACCTGATTTTTTGATACGGTTTCAACGTTGGGTATGTAATTACTACTACTAATGTTAAATGCATTTTGACTAGCAAATGATGAAGTTGTAGCCCATATACCTGAGGATTTTGGGTGTATTGAGATAGAACTTGTAAATAACTCTCCTCCTAAAGAACCCCTAAAAGCTAGTTCTTCTGGAGCTGAGTTTGTAGTAGTACCTTGTATTGATGAAGGATTTAATACATAATCATGAAATGTTTTTTCAGATAAGTTTTTAGTATAGTATCTTATTTCTTGTAAAGAACCAGTTAAATAAAGTTTATCTGAACCACCTATTCTCCATCCAAATAGAGCAGCTGTTGAGTTTATCCAGTTTGTAGGTGAGTTTACAATACTAGCAGTAGCATTAAATCCTACTTGTTGGGTTAGTTGATAATCTGAAGATTTATTAGCAGCGTATAAGGTATATGTGCTTGGTGCTCCATGAGTATAGTTTACCATTACAGACCACCATCCACCATCAAAGAAAGGTGCTGAAATAGAAGTACTTGATCCTGTAATGCCCGCTGGTTGTAGTTTTAAACTACCATATTGATAAGTTGGAGATGGAATAGAACCACTATATGAACCAGAAGCAAGTGAACCACTATTATATTCTAAAGTTAAAATACTATTACCATCTAGTTCAAATAAGGATTGGGTAGGAGGAACATAAGTACCTGATGATTTAACTTCCTGAGTTTGAAACCTAAACATAACATTAGCTGGGACATTGTTAGTTGATCCCCACTTGCTATTTAAAACAAATTCCGTTATTATACGACCATTACCTAACCCATCCATTTTAAGTTTACGATTAAATATTTCTTCTGGTTGGTCGTAAACTGTACTTTCTTTTATTCTACCTCCAAACTCTTTAATATCTAATATTGTTGAAGGAATACCTAGTATTGAAAGGAGTGCTTTTACACCTTTCATTGTACCTTTTGATTTTAAAAGGAAAGGTAAGTTATGATATAGTTTTTTATAGATTCTACTATTTACATCATTAAGTGGGATTATATCATTAGATCCACTTATTTGTGTTGTTACTATTTCTTGTCCTTCTTGTGGAGATGAACCTGTTATGTTTGATATTGGGAATGATGATCCACTAGGTGTAATGCCTAAGAAAGCAGCAAATAAATCTTCAGTGCCATAGTTGTTTTGATATACTTTGATACCAAACTCTCTAATGGCATCAGCAACTAAATCTTTAGATATACCATAATCTAAGCGGTTATCAGCATTAAATCTATTTGTTACATCTTTAGTATATAACCAAATATTATCAAAATGTTGAGCTATCATATCAATGAATAACTCATAGTTTTGGTTATTAGAATCCTCAACTAAATATTCTGGGATTGTATCATGTAATCTATCTAAGTTTATTTCATCATAGTTTGAAGCAGATAAAGCTACTCCTCCATATGTTGATAAAGATTCATTAGCACTACCTAACCAATTTATTACATCTGTACTACCTGTTGTATGTAGTTTATAGGGTATTGTTGAAGTTGATTTAGGCCAACTAAACTTAGATCCACTATTAAAATAGAGGAAATACTCATACCCATCAAAGTTTTCAATAGTTGAGTTTATAGTTGTCTCTAATGATGCTTTTGAAGCAGAAAATGCTGATGTAGCAGTTGTAGCTCCTGAAGTTGGATTTATAAATTGATCTAGTTTATTTTGGGTATTCTCTATTACTTTAACTTTATAATAGAAATTTTCTAAACGTGTTAATGCTGAAGAAAACTTAACAAAATCTTCAAACTTTTCATAATCAACATTTATATTAATCCCTTTATCTGATAGTAAAGAATTTAGTTGTTGTAAAGATGATGTTTGAGGTGTAGATAAAAGAGTTGAGAAAGATACTGTCTCACTTGCTTCTCCTACTTCTTGGATTACTTTAATGTTATAGTTAGGACCTTTTATAAACTCATAGTCTCTAACTTCAATAATCTCTTCTGGAAACTCAACTTTGTAAGCTTGTGAAGTGTTTAACTCTTCAACTATCCATAGTTGAGATTTAATATCAAACTCCTCAGGTAAGGGTTCATATAGTTTTATTAATATAGTAGATTCTTCTTCATCATCATCTAACTCAATATTGTTAGCTATGACTGTTTTATTATTACCAAAGTTGAGATAAAAATCTACAAAATAATTTTGTTCTTCTCTATATTCAATAAAATCATTAATAGAACCACTAAAATCATTTATATTTGTATTAGTGTCTAATCTTAGTTCTGTTCTATCTGAAGATATTTCTGATATGTAAAGTCTGTTTTGAGAGTTGGTATTACAACGTTCTCTATAAAAAGAATAGTTTACAAAATAACTACCTTGATTAAATCCAGCTTGAATTAAATCAGCAGAAGGATTAACTAAAATATCTCCTTGTTTTATATTATATAAAGTGTAAGATGAATCTGAAGATAAGGGGTATATTAACTCTTTATTAATATTGTAAACGTGATACTCAATATAATCACTAGACTCACTAAAAGCAGTATCCAACTCAATAAGTGTAATCAAGTTTACATCTTGAGTTTCATATTCCTGATATTCAAATGTTTCAGGATTTACTGGGAGTGTGATAATTTTTTCTTCCATATTAGTATCCTCCTCCACCTCCTCCTATACCAGCAGATGGTGTTGTGTTATTAGAAGTAGTTGGTGATGTTGTTGTTAATGGTGTTGATGTAGATGTATCTTCTGTAGATACTTGTGCTTCAGCTTCTTTAATGAGAGCTCCTACATCAATATCTTCACCTGTTTGGAATTTAGTTATTTCAACTTGTAACTCCAAATTTTCTTCTCTTAACCCCGCTATTTCAGCTCTTAGAGCTTCAATCTCTTCTTGTGCTACATCAAAATTAATATATTCTCCACTAGTTTTAACTAAATACTCATGGGAGTTAGTATCTCCATTAGTTGGAATTTCATAAAATAATTCATTATATGATTGAAAGAATTGGGTTACATCAATTTGTGAGTTTAGATCTTCTTGTAAAGTAGTAACACCCAACTCATTAAATTGGGTATTAATAGTTTTTATGTATTGACTTTTAGAAAATACATTTTTCTTAAGATCTATCTTTCTTTCTGCCATGATTATCCATTAACTACTTTAAAGTATAATTCATCTCTGTAAACTAAAACAGTTTTATTAATCTCAGTTTTAATTAATATTTCATAATTTCTTTCTGGTTCTAACCCATTCATATAAATGGTAAAATAGTTAGAAACATCATCTGCTGAGAGTTTTGTATATTTTGAGTCAAAATCTATTACATACTCATTAGTATCCAAATCTTTTACAGCATAACATGATGCTGTAGGAAGTAATTGGTTTTGAGTATAGATACTACCTGTTTGGTAGGTTCTTTCTGGGTATTTAGGTCTTACATTTAATCTAAACCTATTAATAGAGTCTTCATAAAATACTCCAGGATTTTCATCTAATGACATAAATATATCTTCTGTTTGTACTTCACTTAAAGAAGAACTATGAATAGTATCATCCCATCTAAATTCTAATTGGGGTGGATAAATAGTGTAGGTGTCTACAGAATAAAACTTAACATCAGGTTGTGATCCTTTAGAAACATCATTTTCTATAGAATCCTTCCATTTAACTATAAAACCATAGTTATTAATATCCACTGGAGTTTCAATATAAGAACTAGTTACATAATTGTCAACAACATACCTATTAATATTATTTCCTGATAAGTACCATTGATTTACAACAAAGCTTACATCAGCGTTAATATCTTTTTCAGTTCTAACATCAAAGGATTGAGTTGTAGGTATTAAAGCATCTGGATTAATAGAACCTGTATACCAAACTCCTCCTCCAGGTTGGTCAGAAGTAAATGAAGCAGTTATAAGATTACCAAATGATGATGTAGGCCATTTTAAATCATTATTTTTATATCCCCAACTTACACCATCTGTTGTTTGAGGGGAGTTCAAAAAATATCCTGTACCATTAGTCCAAGAAGATGCTAAAGGCCAAATCTCAAGTACTAAATCTTGATTTATGTTATCAGCAGTAGCTACAAAATTTCTTAGATTAACCTGATAGCTAGATGAAAAGTGAGTGTGTTTATCATCATTTTTTATCAGTTCATTAAACACATAGTTAATTTCATTCTGAGAATACTCAGAGACATATCTGGCTATAGAGTTATTATTTGAAATAGGAGATTCAATACTTCTAATTTCTGTTATTTCATCTAACCCAGTATTCATCAATGGATACTCTGAGTATAGAGTAGCATCTTTAATAGGAAAAATTTTATATACTGCCATTGTCTTTTAGTTAGAATTTTACTACTCTTCCTGTTATATCTTGATTTGGGTATTTCACTTCAAAAATCATAGGATCTATTGAAGGATAAACTACATTATTTTGGGTAGCTCCATCAATATCATAAGCATATTGTGAATACCCTAATGTAGTTCCTGTTTTATTAGTTATGGTTAGTTTTTTAACTGTCTGTACACCATCAATCTCATCTAATAATACATTTAAATTTCTTAAAATAATAGGTTGATTGATTTGATAGTTGTCAATATTAAAGTTATTAATCAAAGCTACAAAACATTTCCTTAACACTTCATTATTATTAAAATTAGGTAAAGTAATGATTTCAAAATCAACTCCAATATTGATTACAAATCCATCTTTAATAGTTAAAGAATCACCTATCATTTTATATTCATTAAGATAAGTTTTTAAGTTTTCTTTTAAAGCATTAGATGGACTTCTAAGATGTTTATTTAAATCATAGGATAAGGTATAAACTTCTAATGTTGTGTTAGAAGCATCCTTACTAAGTGGTTTTTGTACGTGTGCTTTAGCTATAGCTCCAAATTTAGATGGTAAAGATAGAGTACGAACTAAATAATCATCAGGAGTAACTGCTCTTAACTGAGTGGCTATATTTGAGATTGTATTTTGTCTTAGTTCTTCTATTGAATCCCCATCTTGTCCTCCTGTAGCTGCTTCTGGATTTTGAATCTCTACTGAATCAAAAACATATTGAGCTGTTGTAGCATCTAAAGTTTGATTTTGAAACTGAATGTTAGATAAAGGTGTGATTTGGGTTAAACTATTAGCATCAATGTTTGAATCAACACCCCCTCCTACAATATATCTTACAGTTAAAGTTGTATTTGTAGGAGCTATACCATAAGTATTTGTAAAAATAAAGTTAGTAGGTGAATAAGCTGTTTTTAGTTTACTTATTTCAAAGGGTAAACCTAAACCAACATTATCAGTATTAGGAACTATATTTTCATCTGTGTCATTAGAGTTACCATTTCCAAATTGGATTTGTAAAGTATTGTTATCTAAAAATCTTGTAGCAAATCTACGTTGTACTTTCTTTAGTTGTAAAATATAGGGTGTATCACTACTATCAGAAGCATTATTAGGATCATTTACATTTGTATTTTTAATATTATCGTAAATAGTTTCTTCTCCTAAATAATCTACTTCATAGTATTTATTTCCATCTGAATCTGTTACATCTAAAATATAAGCTATGTTTTCACCTGTAAGTTCTACAGTTGGGAATTCTTCATAAGCCCCAAAACTATATGTTACTTGTTTTATTTCACCTGATATAGCTTTTCTTTTCTTTTTTAAGAGGTAATAAGTAGGTAGATTTCCTGCTACTTGGGCTACTGTCACATTAGTTGGATCTAATGAAGATGAAACCTTAAAATCTACTAAATCCTCAACTATAAATCTAAAAGGTGTTCTAGCTATAGAGGATAGTTGTGTATTTTCTAATATTTGAACTGCATAGTCATAATCAGGAACTGTAGCTCCACCACTTACTTTAGAAGGTACTAGTTGAAAGAAATCTACACCTACAGTTGATAAACCTGTTGTTTTAGGTTTATAACCAAACATATAAGCTAGATTAAATAGGTTATCTGTTTGTCTAGCATATTGTAAAAAAGTTTCTTGTATTTGGTTATCTAAGTAAAAAGATAAAACATCTCCTACATATGAAGCTTGTTCCATAAACATCATACCAGGTGATGCAGAGGAAAAGTCTGTGTATGTAGTAGGAAAATATGTTTTAGAGAAAGTTATCAATTGATCTCTAAAATCACCAAAATCCTTACCTAAGTAGTTTATATTTCTTTTAACTTCAGCCATTATGAAAAGGTTAATTCAATTTTATCTTCTATATTAGTACTTGGTAAAGCATAAGACAAAGATAAGTTAATCTCATTTTGATCCTCATTTCCTGTTATATCTAAAGATACTACATTAATATCTGGAATATAGTTGGATATTTGAGATTGAATACTTTCTTCTAAACCTTCCAAGTTTTGTGAAGATATTTGTTCAAAAATAAAATCTCTTAATCCTACCCCAAATCCAGGATTTCCTATTCTTTCTCCCCTATTTGTTAAAAATATATTTAGTAGATTAGCTTTAATAGCGTCTTTTGTTTGGTAGTTAGATCTAAACACACCAGGAGCATTAAAAGGTATATCCACACCAATAGCTACTCTTGGTTTTAAATCATTTGGGAAGATTTGTTTAGATCCAAAAGCCATGATTATCTATTATTCATTAACCCCATAATCTGATCCATTGATACATTACCTTGTGGTAAAGCACCATTTGGACTTGCAGTATCCATAGTACCATTTACTTGTAGTGGTACATCATTACTTGTAGCTGATATTGTTCCGTCAGCTCCAGGCATCATTCCACCTAAAACTTTCATATAGTTTTCTCTAATCTCTCCTTTAGATTTTGTAGCTACAGGATTAGTTGGGGATGGAATATCTACTTTAGATTCAGTTGGGGTATATTGTGAAACAATTTGTTTAGGTGACTTAACAGCCTCTAAAAGAATATCTTTTATTTCCTCTTGTATTGCCTCTTTTACAGCTTCTTTTACTATTGTTTTTAATTGACTCACTTTCATAAAATATATGATTTATTATAAATATTGGTTTATTAAGCTTTTAAATCGTTTACTTGAATATAAAATGCTAATTCGTTTAATAAGATTTGATCTGAGGAGCTAAATGAAGAGTCTCCTTTTAATAATGTTACTCCATCTTTATTTTTAGCTATGGCTTGTCTTCTTTGTATAGTACCTACTTTACCATTTGGGTCTGTTATTACACTTAAAAGAAAACCATTTACTTCTGTCAAAGAATCTTCACCATCATTTTCTGCTTCTTTAGTTGCCTCTAGTAGGTCAGCAGATAGTTGTTCCCCTCCTTCAATATTACTAGCACATAAAGCTATTACACCATCTAAAGATCCTAAAAGTTTAATAGCTAAAGCTAATATAGATTGTAACATGGCTAAAGCAGCTAAAACAGGAAGGGAAAAACCTATAAACTTAGCTAGTAAACGATCTATTTTTTTAATAGCTTCTTGAATTTTATTGATAGTAGAAGCAGGTACAGAGAATATAACACCCCCTGCTGGTCCTGGTGGTAAACCAATAGTAGTTGGGATTGGTATATTGATTAATACATTTGCTAATGCTCTAAAAATAGAAACTGTTCTTACTGTGGTATTTACCGCTTTAGTAGCTGAGTCTATAGTTTTGTAAATATTATTTAGTTGTCTTACAAGTTTATTCTTTTTATTAACACTTTCATTAATCTTACTTTGAGAAGGACACTTAATCTCATCCTTTGCCCCATTTAAAAAATCTCTTAGTCTAGAAATACCATATGTTGCTAATATAGTTAATACAATAGGAATAATTGTATCCTTAACTTTTTTATATTGAGATAATACTACATTTTTTAAAGCTTCACCTCTATCTTTTTTAACTAGTTTTTTTATTTGTTGGGTTTCTTTTTCAATATTATTAGAAAGTAAAGCTTTTTCTTCTTTTAGTTTAGTTTCTTTAGATATTAACTTTACATTATTTAATGTAGTTAAAATAGACCCATCACCTGCTATAAGAGATTGTTTTTCAAGTGAGTATCCTTTCTTTTGATATCTTAGATTATAATCTATATAATAGGACTGGCCAGTTTCTTCATCAATTTGTAATTGAATCTCAAATTTAAATTTACCTTGATTATCAGTACGAGTTGATCTTAAACCTAAAGCTGCTTCTCCTAAACCAACTGATATTTTAGCTTTTTCTATAAATTTTCCCTTATCATCATTAACTCTTCCAGCTACTGTAAATTTTCTAAATACAGGAGCTATAGATTGATTAATATTTGGATTTATAGTAGCCATTATACTGTTTTACTTACTTGTGATAATAAAGAAGGAAGTTCATTTTTAATATCTTCTAGATTTCCTTTAACAATAGGAGCAGTTACTGATATAGTAGGATGAGGTCCTGTTTCTATATTACCTGATATATCTATTTTAGTTTGAGTAGCTTGTTCTAATACATCACATAAAGCTATAAGATTTGAAAGTAAAACATCAAATCTAGCCATAAAATCATCTCCTTTTACTAATGCCTGTTTAGCTTCACTACTACCTAACCTTACAAAGTTACCTACTAAAGAAACATCTTGATTGGAAGTTAAACCTATATTCATCTGTGAGGATAAAGATATGTTTTTCTGACTACTCATCAATATACTATCAGTAGATGCATTAAATATTAATCTACCACTACTTAATAGGATTTGGTTTGATTTGTATAATCTAGGAAGTAAGGGAGCTTCTGTAAAAGCTGAGTAGTTTTCTGATGATGTAACTATAGGTATTTTTTGGTTTGAAGTTAAATAGATAGAAGATTTATCTTTATTTATGTCTTCAGTGGTTGGTAACCAACCTTGATTTCCAATATCATCAGGTTGTCCATTTTTTATTATAGTAATAGGATTACCATTATCTCCAAAATCACTCCAGTTATTTTTATAAGTGGATGTTGTTTTAGAGGTATTACCTAATCTAATAGAGTTTCCAAATCTACCTTCTAAGATTACATCCCCTGCGAAAGGTAAAATAGGTTTTATATCAGTTTTTTCTACAAAAGTACCTTTACTTTGACCATTTAAATCAATCTCAGTAGAATCATCAGTTACTCTTCTTACTAACCCACCTTCTATTTCTTGGTAATCGTGTTTTTGGGATGGGGGTTGGTTATCATCTGCAAAAGGAGATGGATAAGCGTTATGATGAGGGTGATTCCATAAAGCTAATGTGTTTAAATAATAAGCTTTTTGTTTAGAATTATTTTCATCTAATTTATTATCAGGAAGTATAAATATTATTACTAACTCATTTACTAAAGGAAATTGTTTTTGAGATGATAGTAAAGGGTAAGCATATTTTACAGCTTGGTTAGATCTACTAGTAATATTCTCAACATATTCATATTTAATAGCACCTATACCATTAAATCTATTAGTAGATTGATGAATTTCAGATTTTTCATTTAAATTGATGTCTAATACCCTACCAACAAATATTTGATCAGTATTTTGGAGCAAAGCATTTAATACTCCTTCACTGTCTACATTTGTTTGATTTTTTATTAGTCCACTATACCCAAATTCAGTTGGCATTACTCTTTATCTTCTTGGGATGAATTTAATTTTTCCATTTCTTCTAATAGTTGTTCTTTTTCCTCATCAGTTAACATGACACTATCAGTAGAAGCTGAATTATTTAATGCTCTTTGCACTATAGTTGCCATTTTGATTAACTGTTCATCATTTTTTACTCCTATTTCCATATATTCTTTGATTAGAGGTACAATTAATGTAGCATCCCCAATATCAGAAATAAGAGGTTTTAGTTCTGAGATTAATCCTGAGATTTGTTTTTGTTTTTCTTTTTGGTTATCGTAGATCTCTTTTAAGATATCAGAGAACTTTTTCTTACCAAATATGTTTGAATCTAAACCACTCATAATATTGTTTTATTATAAATATAAAGGTTTTAGAATCTTGCGTAACCTGTATCTAAATAATGAATATACTGAGATTTGAATATAACATGGAGTCTATCCGCAATTTTGGTAATTTTTGGTGTTTTTACATCAACCATTTCACGAATATAAATGTATAAAGCTTTTTTATTAAAAATATCTAAACTCTCTCTTTTACGGAATAACTCTAATATAGCATCGGCTATAGCTGCATCGTTACCCTTGGGAAACAACTCGAATAAGTTCTCACTAACATAATCCACATATATATCAACGTACTTATCTAAATCACTTTTAACGCTATCTTCTCCCATACTGTAAACATAATCAGATCCTTCTTTAGATAAATCTTCAACTGGTGTTTTCTTTATCTTTTTATTATAGTTTTTAGTATTGTAAAGAATTAACCATCTTTTAACTATAGTTCCAAAATATGAATATGCTTTTGCTCCTCTAGTTGGATCAAATAAATGGATCTTAGATAAAAGGAAAACTATTATCTCATGTTGAAGGTGTTCTAAGTTTTCTACCTCAGTATGGTAAAACTTAAAAGTGTGAATTATATTCTGAGTTAGTTTAAAAAATGGGTAGTGGATTTCTTTATCATAGATATTACTACGCAATTTTTCATCTTCAATGGAATCTAGACTGTTATATCTGACTATAGCGTCTTCTGTATCTTGAGTAAAATAATTTTTACTCTTCTTTCTTCTTTTTCGGGGCATGTTTAGGGGTTGGTTTTAAACCTAGATATATTATTTTGTATTTGTTTTACTTCATCAAAAAACCAACCTATTTCATCATCGGATTTGAAAACTCCTCTTTCATCTATCTCTTCTAAACGTTTTTCGGATTTTTCTATTTGTGATGAAACTTCTTCAATAAAAACATTTTGGGAAATAATGATATCCTCTGCTTTCTCATTTTTCCTCAATAGATTAAAAGTTGTATATCCTAAGATAACAACTAAAAATCCTAAAATACCTAATGTGATATTATATAAATATATTGCTTCTATCATAAACTATCAAGCATGTTCTTTAATCCTGGACTTTTAATAGTATTTAATGCCTTAGATTTAGCACTTGCTTTTGATTTCAATGTATAATTCTTTTTTTGCTCCTCCACATTACTTTCTTCTCCCTTTAATTTAGGTAACCATTCACGCTCAAATTCAATACGAGCCGCCATTAAATCTGCCTGGTGTAGTATAAAGGGTAAAGATGTTCGTGGTTTTTGTTCTGGCATATAAGCAAATAGATATTTCTTATTTCCTTCATCATATAAACCATCATGAGTCTG
>CAACVD010000094.1_pt1 | contig 35708 bp, 28 predicted proteins | sample 2381771 | NCBI WGS metagenome assembly CAACVD01 (sample SAMEA5211965, study PRJEB30684) | marine metagenome | biome: Marine; feature: Epipelagic; material: Water | collected 2015-10-15 | depth 15 m
CCCACGAAGAATGCGTTGTTGGTCACATTCCTTACCTGCTCATCTTCCTCTAAGGTTTTCATTTGTTTATGAATATCAAGTAGGTCTTTATTGGCTTCGGTTGCCGTCTTGAGAAGTTGACTGACCACCTCGTAGGCTCTTGGGCTGTCGCTCTCTGATGCTACTTTGAGAATGCCGTCAATTGCATTCTTGCTGTAATCAATTACTTCTTTGATGTTTTCGCGGACCTCGCCGAAGTCTTTACGCTGTTCAATCTTTTTTCGTTCGGGAAACTTTGAAAGATCAACTTCGACTTTTTTACGCATTCCTGTTTCCGGATCCGCTGCCGTGTCGGGATCTTCAACATTTGGTGTCGTTTTACGCACTTCAGTAGGCTCTATATTTAAAGCATTTTCAAGCGAATTTTCTTTATTTTTAGACATCTTGGGTCGCTCCTGTGACGCTTAGGGTTTCCGGAGCGAAGAAACTTGTCACCCCTGCGATGGCAGAAGGTGGCAGTGTATTCTCCCCAGACGGTCCAGTGATGGACGCAATTGATTTCACCCCAGCACCAGTAGGTCCGGTGACACCACCAAATTCATCAAAGAATGATGAAAGAGCATTCACTGTGGATTCTGTAATATAGGTCTGTTGTTTGGTTGGTCCAAACACATATGTGTAGGCGGTAAAATCAAGATTGAAAATAATTGAACGCTGTTCAGACGTATCACCAAGATAATCGATCTCAGGAGTCACAGAGTTCAATACGAAAGGAACATCAACCTTTGCGTTGATGTCAGTAAAATTAAGTGTAACAGTAAACTCTGGAGTGAAGTACGCAGTAATTTGCTCAAGAATTTGTAAGGCATCATCCATTGTTCTCGTTGCCACTGCAAGGCTAAATCCAATGGTATAAGGAACTTCTGCGAATTGGGTATCGTAAGTTTTAGCCGTGCTACTTGTTTTGTATTTTTTGTAAACTGTATTTCGTTTTCTTGCAGAATCGTAATTCATACTTGAAATTGAAAATCCAAGACGAGGTAAGATATTTGCAATAGCCGCTGCGTTATCTGACTCCTTTGTGTTTGGAAGTTCGTCAAGCATACGAATGAATTTTTCTTTTTGTGCGTATGTGATGGGAACCAAAAATCTTCTGTTGGTTGATCCATCACTGTTTCTACGAACAACAAAAATTTCATCAAACAATGCACCAAAGGCAACCACGGTCTTGCGAATAGATTCATTGTAAAACTGAGTAAACATTAAATATCTCCCTCACTAAATGGATCTTGGTCTGTAAAGTCAAAGATGTTGTGACTTTCTCGCATAAACTCTGTATTGTCTTCCATTGTATCTTTGGCAAAGTAATCTGCCGTGAAGCCAATTGTGTCGATAACTCTGTTCGCATTTGATGATTGTCCAATAATTCTCTCGCCTGTTATACTTCCAGAGACCAAGAACGATTCCAAAACATCTGCTGTTGAGCCTTGCCACACAACAACTTCCATCGTTGCTCCTGTAGTTCCGGCAAATGTAATAATATTAACAGTTTCACCCTCGATGAATTCACCATTGCCCCCACTGAAAGTGGTATTAACAAGTTGATTCATAGCATTAGATGTAACACCATCGATGCTGTCGAATCCAGTGTCGAGTTCCTCTCCAGAATATTTGTAAAGTGAACACTTGACTTGATAAGTAAATGTTTTACCAAAATTAAAGAAGTTTTGTTCTCGCTCCACAAAGTTGACTTCAAAAATACCATCCATCAGCGGAAAGTAAATCAAGTCACCTTCTCTTGGATACTTAATATTTGTCTTGTCGGCAAAGACCTCTGAAAATCTTCTTTTAGAAAAAGTCAACGTCATTTCATCTTTAATGTCAAGACCAAACTGAGTCATTACTTCGCCTTCACCCTCAAACCCGTCATATGACTCGACGTACATTTCAAGTTCACGCCCATCCTCAAACTTTGGTAAACGATCCTCTCCAAACAATTCATCCTCATTCTGCAAACTACGAAGAGCATAGACCATATCAACGCCGTGAATCTTAATCGATTCATCAACAATATCTTGCACAAGTGTCTGCTCTTGCTTGTTTTTGAATTTGTTAAAGTAAGGATTCGTCGCCATAATTACCCCGTGAAGAAATCTGGAGGAAGTTCATATTTATCTTGCAAAGTCTCCTCAATATTTGACATTTCATTTTCTGCCGCACTAAACAACTGATCACCGTTAAACTGCACACCGCCGGGGAGGTTGAGGTTTTGATATTTCATCAAATTCATTGCCCACTGCTTTTTAAATGAGGCAGTCACATATTTCTTTAACAAAATATCATTATAGATTTCAGTATAAGTATCAGGATCCAATGCAACATAGGCATCAATAACTAAAAAATCACCAACGCTTACTGTATCTGACCAATTCATATCAAGATATAAGCGATTTGTGACTCTACTAAATCTAATCTGTTTTTCAGGATCAAGAAAATCAGCCAAAAGTGAAATATATGACTGGGTGATATAATAATTTGACATATCACCAGCACTTCTCAAACCATACAGGTCTTGTAAAGCCATCTGATATCTCACACTGAACATATTTGATCCAGCACCACCCTCGTCGAACTGAAAAACTTTTGTTACCGAAACGATACTTCTTGAATCTTCGGGCTGAATAGCATCGTTTGGTCCTGTAAATCCAAAAGAATCTGTATCTAAATACCCATTATCAATATCTGTTTGGGTGATTTCGTGTTTGTATAATGCTCGTTCTGCACCATCAAAATGATACTCATTGAACATTTGAAGAGCATCATCGATTGCATCTTCTAGTTGAGCATCGTCAACATTGATCTCGATTACTGGTGCGCCCAGTTTTCTTAGAGCATATTGTTTTAGTTCTTCTCTTGATGAAGGCGTGGACATCTACTGCGCTCCTTTTCCTTTTATATGTATTAGAGCGGGGCTTCCTGCGTCTTTTCAGACTAGAGAATGGATGCCTTTTCATTTGGTAGACTTATCCAAAGTTTGTTATAGTATTGAGTAGATTTGCAGAAACCATTGTTTCAACCGTTCTCGTAGCCCTAATAATTTTTGGTGGACTATCCGACATACCCTTCACACAAAGAACATATCGTTTATCAACACTTTGAACGTTGTCATATGCCTCAATGCGAACTGTTTGATTTGGGTAGTTGGCAGCACCGCTTTCATTGTAATGATATACGCTTCTTAAGTCTGTTTCAAAAGAGTTTGGACTTGAATCAGCGGTTGAACCAAAACGAGCGACCTTAAACAAAAGACATTGATCGTTACTTGCCACTGAACTTCCAACTCCAACGATAACTTCATATGTCAACTTAATGACGTTTCCTGCATTTCCAGATCGGACAACAACGGCATTTCTTGATTGCACGCCCTCACCAGTATATCCATCACCACTAATTGACGGAAGAGTGCAGCCTGCGAATTCAACATCACGAATACTCACAGTTGAGAATCCATCAGGATAATTTCGAGAAACAAGGGTTTGGAAAGGCACATTAAAGTAATGGTCTGCGTCAGTAATTTCTGGATTTGAGGCTCCAATATAACTGCTGGCGGCAGAAATTCCAAACGTTCTGATCGTGCTTCCGGTCAATGAAGGATATGACATCTCATCAACAAGGAAACCACGACCTGATTGTGTGCCTGCTGTCGTGCCACTGATTGAGTAAACTGCTCTATCATTTACTGAATCATATGTCAATTCAACATCAACACCAGAACCAAGAATCTGCAATTCAGCGACGGTGTTACCAGCAGTAATTGATGTGCTTGAATCTCTAAAAGTTGTAATTGATCCTGTCGCACCTGCCGGACCTGTCGCTCCTGTTGATCCAGTTGCACCGACCGCACCATCTGTGCCGGTTGCACCCCTAGCACCAACTGAGCCAACGAGTCCTTGTTCACCTCTTCGTGAGAATGTAACAAACGCATCTGTTGTTGAAGTTAATGTTCCACTGAATGCAATGTTATCAAAATCGATTCTGTAATAAGTTCCCTTGTCATCTGGTGCTTCTGAAATATGTCCAGTGAAGAAGATTGGAGTTCCGGCGGAGGGACAAGTGACTAAAACAGTGTCTCCGCTTGCAATGACTCCGCTTGTAAACAAAGATGTAATTGTTGTTCCATCTTTGTCTTGTTCACTAATTCTAATAAATTTTCTTCCAGCAACAGTGCTTGGACTAATTACCAGTTCGCCACTTCCGGGTGTAATATTTGTATTTGCAGTAAATTTAGTAAGAGAATATCTTAAACCTGCATTGCCCGTCGCACCTGACGGACCTGTCGATCCAGTTGCACCAATTGCTCCAGTGTTTCCTGTTGTACCAGTTCCACCAGCCCCAGCGATGTGATAAACATAAACTTCATCACCAGTGGTTCCAAATCTTGTTCCGGTGGATCTCGTGGTGCTTCCTGTAAATGTATAAGTTTTGCTTGTGTTTGTAATACCAGTTACTTCGAGAGATGAGTGAGCAGAACCGGCAAGACCTTGAATGTAAAGTCTATCTTTTTGATTGTTTTCAATTGCATCAAAGTAGGTGTCTAAATTTTGCCCATCATCACTGGTCACACTCAATACAATTGTGTGAACAGAACCCGCTGCGGTGTCATTCAGTCTACCAGCACTTACTCCGGGGTTGCCGCCAACTTTGTATGCAAATCCCGCCGCATTACCAGTAGAACCTTGAATGCCTGTGGAACCAGTAGCACCAGTTGCTCCAACTGCACCAGCGGAACCAGCAGAACCGGCAGGTCCAGTTGCGCCAGTTGGTCCAACCGCTCCTGCGGATCCTGCTGCACCAGTTGCACCTGTTGTACCATCACCAGCACGAACATAATTGAAGAAAACATTTGCGTTATTTGCAAATGTTCCACCCTCAGTTGTGGTTCCCCCGCTAAAAGTAAATACATTCGATGACGATGTGACTCCAGAAACTCGAAGTGAGTAAAGACCTGTAGTTCCTTGAAGGAAAATCAAATCTCCTCCATTTGAAGTGCTTACTTGACCAAGGAAATCTGAAATGTCAACACCATACGAGTTGGTATCGTGAACCTTGATTTGTGTTCCGGTGTATGTGAGTTCTCCAGTAGATGGTGTTCCTCCTGTATCAAAAGAATACAGAATTCCACCCATACCAGTAGCACCAGTTGCCCCGGTCGCACCAACGGCTCCGGTTGCACCAGTCGCACCAGTGGCTCCAACTGCTCCTGTCGCACCAGTGGCTCCAGTCGGTCCTGCTGCACCAGTGGGACCATCTGCTCCTGTTGTACCTGCCGTACCGGAGCCTGTTGGATTGACTTGGAATGTGATATTTAATGTAGAACCTTCTGAATCAAAGGAAGACGAAATCGTGATACCAGATCCACTTGAAGCGAAATTGATAGTTTCAAAAGACGCACCAGAGGTCGCAATGACAGAACCATCAATTTGAATATTATTAATTACATCTTGTGAAATACTACTACCACCACCGCCACCAATAATTTTAATTCTTTCGTAAGTTAAGTCATCATTCGGGTCAAGGAATTGACCACCTGATGCAATGGCGATACCCCCCTCACCGACAAACTGAAATCCCTCCAGAGTTCGACCCGTATCATCACCGGCTCCAGTTTTAACTCTCATTTCAGAGTTAATAGTGATTCCGGCTGTGCCTCCAGTGAAAGAACTTTGAAGAATAATATTTTTACCGGGATTCAATTGAAGTGCTGTTGCAAGTGTGCTTCCATTAATTTTTGAGGAATTGACAACAACACCACTCAAACCATTTTCAAGGTCTTTCCATCCAGCCGAACCACCAAAGGATGTAAGAACTTGACTGTTTCTACCAAGTGTACCACCGACAAAAAGTTTACCACTTGCAACGTTAAGAGATCCAAATGTGTCACCACTTGAGGATGCTTGTTCACCACCGATTACAACCACACCATCTTGCTTGGCAAAGAATGGTGTTTTTGTTCCGTAAGCACTTAGGGGATTATTACCCTTAATGATAAAGTCACCGTTTTCTCCAGTAGCGGCAAGAAGAAGATTTACTCTTTTAATTTCATTCGGTCGAATTACAAATTGATTGGATTCTACAGCAACACCCAAGGTCGTTCCACCGAGAACTTCAAACACGATGTCTGCTGAAACACCCGATCTTGATCTGTAATGTATCGGAGCAGTTGGATTTGTAACACCAAAGAATCCAATTTCTCTATCCGTTTGATCAATAAGGAAATATGGAGAAAGGAAATTTGCATCAAGTGATCCTGCTGTGTTACCACCGGCAACTTGAAGAACAGACTTTGCGGCTGAATTTCTAAAGAATTGAATGAAGGATCCAAGTTCACGGACGTTAGAGCCTGCGTAGTTTCCATCTCTCAGATAAATCGAAGCGGTGGCTCCAGTGTTTCCTACAAGTTGGATATTGGCACGACCTAAATTACCTGCTCCGTCTGTGGTCGCACCAAGAACGAGTCCACCAGATGCACCAACGTAAAGTCTATCTCCAGTTTCACCAGTGAAGAATCTTTGAGGTTCAAATGTTGATCCCGCAGTGTTGAAAACAACAATGTCACCATCTTGTCCAATCGTAGGAAGTTGGACAATGGCGGAAACTGTAACGTCACCTGTTGAACCATTTACGGTGCGAACAACGTTTCCATAAAGATTTGATCCAGTAAAATCAACTGTACCACCATTGAAGATTAAATTATCACCAGAGAAAGTAAGCCCACCAGTAAACTCACTACTTCCACTAATACTGTTGGGTAAAGTAAAACTTAGTTTTGCAATACCCGTGTTTGTAAGATAATCAATAGAGATTCCCGACCCAGCGGTCAACCCGTAGATTTCAAGGGGATTAATCGCATCAACCAAATCATTAGTTGTATTGAACCATACTTTGAAAGTATCAGATGTAAGAAGAGTATCTAAGGTCAATCCTTGGACTGATCCTCCTGAAAAACCGGGTGGTGGTGGATAATTATTTGACATTCAAAAACCTCTTTATATGTATCAGGTTTTAATAAGGTAATTAATTGAGACAAATGGTGGCATTTGTTCAGTAAGATTTCCGTCGAGTTCTGCACCAGAGGCATCAACACCATCATCCACAAAGATATAATTCAATTTAGCCCTACCGGCATCGGAACTTCCGGGTCCAAAGTGATTCACTCTTTGTCTACCGTCAATGGTATATGGTCCGTCAGTCCACATATCAAATTCCCCAGCATTATCATAACCCGGTTCCCCTTCAGCGTTGAGGTGATTGTGACCCTGTAGAACGTAAGAACCACCTGTTACACCAAGTTCTCTTGTTTTTGAAGGCTTGGAAAAAATCAACTCCGGACCACCGGATGTATTTTGATTCAGTCCACCAGTTGACGTAGAATTACTTCCAACACCGAGTCTACCTCTAAAATCGGGAACTCTAAATTCTCCATTTGCATTAAGTGTTTGTGCATCAGCCTCACCTCTAGCGTATTTCTGGTCAATCGCTCCAAAAAGACTACCGAATTCATCTTGAAGATACACACCACCATCGCAAGGAAGGAAGAGTGGATTAGCACCACCACCAGCAATTTCTTTTGGGACCTGACCATCTGATAATTGTCCAGCGTATGGGATAAGCGTTCCACTTGGAAGTGCCAAGTTTGTCAGACCAAACGCTCCAAAAGAACGTCGAATAGGAACTGCTGCCAAATATTCAATATATGGAATTCCAGACACCGTTGCAGCATCATCCGTGAAGACAATTTTTACAATATATTTTGTAAATGATAGGTTTGTAAATGTAGCAGGTTCTTCACCAGCCGCCGCACCCTCTTTGTATGTGGTGTAAATCAAACTAGTAACAGAGTCACCTCCGGGATCTAGTGACTGAACGTTTCCACCAAGATAAAGTTGATAATATCTTGATTCGTCAATATTTCCAGATCCAACCTCGGTCCCCTGTGGTTTAACAAATACAAGCGGCACACGACCGGGGAAAAGACCATCAATGAACACGGCAATGTCATCGGCGGGTGCTGCTTCATCCATTTCAATAATTTTCGTATAATACCTCGCAAGACCGGGAGCAGCAAGATCAGATCCTCCATCTTCAGCAATTTCGTCTACGACCTCATTTTTAACAATTCCTCCGACTGTGGCATCGTTTGAAATCATCTTTGTTGCCAAAAGAGAAACTCTATCAATGTCAATAGTCGTGGAGTGACTTGTTGAATTTTCTAAAGTGTAGGTCATTACAGGATTTGTGTAAGAGAGACGAGGACCAAATGATCTTTCAAATGTTCCATTTTCAGGAAGCGAAACATCGAATGAACCAGAATCACCACCCAAGACAATACTGTTTGTAAAGTCAGAATCAACATTTGGTGAGTTTGAAGCATAGAAAGTATTCGCATCAATACTTGTATCTGTCAAAGTAAACCGAGCAGTTGGTGTATTTCCTGATGTAAACACACAACTGTAAATACCAACACAGAGTCTCTTGTCAAAGTAGGGTGTGTTGGATCCTCTGTTATTTGGAAGATACAAGGCTCCAAAGTTTTCTGTTTCATTTGGATTATTAGAAGTTCTCACAGAGAGCGAAGTATCATTCGATGACACTGCAAGTGCATAATCACCATATGGAAGATACACAGGTGAATCAAACTCAAAGTCTGTAAATGTGTCACCGCTATCTTCAAGATTTCTCGGAGAGTCAGGTGTTGGATCCGTCAAGACTGCATCATCAACACAGGGTTGCACTTTTTCAGAGAACGGAATGATGATCGAGGATGATGGCACACCATCAATCACAGGACGAATCGAAAGTTGAATTGGTGTTCCTGTGTCTGATGATTCATCAAACCAAAGCCTAACTTTCTTGATAAATGCACCGTTTGGGAAACCAGTCGGATCTACAGAGAAAATTTGATAAATTGGATTGATTGTGTTCAGAGTGGCATCAGATGTTGAATTAAACAGTTCATTAAAGTTTTCAAGTCTAGTATTATTTGATGTTGAAGAAACTCGCTTCACAACAGGTGGACGGATAAATGTTTCTCCATTGAGATCAGTGTTGATTGCACCCTGAGCATAGAAGAAAGCATCAGCAGAAGTTGTTGCCTCTGTAACATCACCATCAACATTGTCAGTAATCAAAAATCTCTTTTTACCAACAGTGTATGTGTCAGATGGAAGTTCGTATGTAATGCTAACACTACCTTCTTCCGATACCACATATCCTGTTTCGTTTCCAACCTGTGCATCATCAAAGAAAAGATAAACTATAGAATTTGGTCGAAGACCTTTTGCTGTGAGGGTCACAGTCGTGGCAGGAATGTAGGGTCGAATTGAAAGATCAACAATTTTGTTTCCTAATCTTTCGACGATACGTTTTGATAACGCTCTCGCAACAAATGAAGTCTTAGAACTTTCGGTATAGGTTCGGTTGAGTGGGTTTGTGTCTTGATCGAAGGGATCAATGCTCATTGTAGAGAACCAGTGGAACTCCCAATCTCTCCACGTTGTTCCGAATCCATTATTGCGACCTGCGATATTATTACTATCGTCTTTGATTACAACAGAAAATTCCCAGTTATTTAATTCACCATCAAAGTTTGATGCAATTTTTGGTTTTTGTGTCTCGCTCCAGTAATTTACACAATATGGAGAGAGATCAAGTTTTCCGTAGTAATCAATGCTGCCAAATTCATTGAGCCTTTCTTTTCCGGTGCATTCAAATTCCGAAGAGAGAACAGCCTCGGTGTGATCGGAGATGATGAGATCGCCATTGATCGTGGCTCCAGAAACATCACTTACAGTTGGTGTATTGATGCCAACACTTGAACTTACAAATGGTGGTCGAAGTCTGTTTCTCACGGGATCGATAGAGGCATTGTAGTTGACTCGCGTAAGGTCTGCGTTACCGTGTCCAATAAATTCGTCAACAAAAACACCAGTCAAAGAGACGGGTGCAACATTTTCAAGACTTTTTGCTCTATTGGTGGCATCATTAATAAGTTGTCTCGTGTAATTGAATTCAGAATCAAGTTGCTGTGTTTTTTCAAGTTCACCGATCTCTTTCATTGTGAATCGTTGATTGTCGATGTATTCAATACGAATGTCTTCGGGTGTTGTTGCGTATGCAGGAACAATCAATCTATACAATTCCATATCGTTTGGAGAAACGTATGGAGGTTCGGGGAAGTTTGAAAGTTCTCCTTGAATAAGTTTGAATGTTCTGTCTTGAGTCAAAACAACACTGTCAATTCTTGCGGCATAGTTGACTGTCACAATATCACCGTTACCCGGATCAATAACCGGATCACAGTTGTTAGGATTAAGTGGATCGATGCTGTAATTAAATGATCCATCGATACCTGAAATTGTAGAAACAACTTCATCTGCTCGGAAATCAATAAATTCTGTTAATTTGTGACCATTAAATTTTGGAACATCTTTAGTAGCAACATTAGAGTAACTATCAACGGTGAACGGTCCATTGGATCCTGAACGCTCATACTTTTTAAATGTCACAGTCATCGTCGCACCATCGGCAGGTGCGGTTGCATTTGCTTTAAGTGAAAGAGTAGATTCAAGATAGGCTTCCTCTGTCTGTCCGTCATTCAATACAAAATCATCAATAACGTTAAGACCTGTATCGGTATTGATAATACTTGTGACCTCTTTGACATCAACTGCACCAAGTCTAATTTCGCTTGTTGCATCTGTAAACGTAAGGCTTGATGTGATGTCACCACTAAGCGTTTTGGTTCTTACCGCAGACTTATCAGTAATATTGATTGGCAAAAATGCGACAAAAGAACTGTTTGAAAATTCCGCACCCACAGAAATTGAGATCGTATTATTTGCCGAGTTTACCGAAAAGTCATCTGATCTGATGATAGAACTTTCACCAGATGAATTTCTCAATAACAAAGTGGGACCAATTAAAGATCCGTTTACTCTTCCCTTAAATCCTGCGAATGTTCTTCTACCATCAAGAGTTTGAATGACTGCATTACCCTGTGCATTTACCTGTCCTGTAAATGTTCTAATACCCTCAAGGTTGACAGGGTTAGAAAGGTTTTTTACACCGCTACCAACTTTGAAAAGTCTTCTTGATGAACCAGACTGAATTAATCTTTGAGCGTTGTCAAAAGTGATGAGGTTATTGTCCGTATTGAGAGGATCAGTTGTCCTATCAGAGATGTAAGCAATATCAGATGGTTTTTTACCACTATTGAATGAAATATTTGCAACGTACATTCTCACAGGCTGTGTTCCTGTACCAGCCTTTCTTGCAATGTGAAGCGGGTTAAATGAGCCAATGATGTTCACTCCAGCGTCGTACATAAACATTCTTGTTGACCGCAAGAAAACGTTTGATGTATCAGTCAGTAGATTTTTGATTGCACCATTTGTGAATTCAAAGAACGATCCAAGTTGTCTACTATATTGATTTACATTTTCAATAGTCGCCAGAGAGTTTGGATATGGAGACTCAAGTTTTGTATTTGCAATAGTTTCAAATTCAAATCCACGAACGTAGGCTTTGCCCGGAGCAAGAATCACACCAAACTTGGTAGAGTCAGAAGAGCCAAACGTATTTAAATAAGTGTCTGTTTCGGCAGGAAAAGGAATGACTGTGTAATGTCCAGATTCATCATACGTCCTGCGAGCCAGTGTTTTTTCAAGTTCTGCGTAGTCAGGATACTTAATCTTTTTGGTTGACTTATTATCAATGATACGAATCAATTCAACGTAAGAGCCACCAGTAGTGCCAAGGACGCTGTAACCACTAGAGTTTGTTCCGGTCAACCCTCTCTGTGACATTTTGAGATCAATCTTGTAGCGATCTGCACCGGGAGCGTTAAAGTTATTGAAACCGAATGAAGGGTCACGAAGGCTAGAGTCATCATCGACAGAGACAATACTTCTGTTTACATCAAACCCAACAGAAATTGTATTTTGTGAAAAATCTCTGTAGGAAGCAGTGGAACCATTTCTAACCGTATTGTATGGTGCGTATCCTTGAGAATCATTTTTATTAAAATAGCCATCGACATAGTATACGCCGGGGTTCACAGAGACAAAGTTGGCAACAGTTCCAACTCCGGGTGCAGTCACACCAGACAAAGATGTGATCGAAACACCAATATTGTTTGTGCCAACAGTTTCAATCGATTGATTTTGTTGAAAGGATCCGGGAGTCAAATATTGACAAAACAATACCTGATAAGCATCATCAACAAAATTTACTTTATCCGCAAAGCCGACAACTTTTGCGTCTGTAGTAATGTTTCCGGATGATGCTCGAATGGTTTGACCAACCATACTTTCGAGGACGCTTTCGGTCAATTCTGTGTTGGGAGAAATGCGAATAAACGCAGCCTTCGATGTCGAAACTTCTCCACCTAAAACGACAGAGCCATTCTTAAAGATATGATTACCAAATCTTTCGATTTGATTTTGAAGAATGCTTTGAAGTTGGGAAAGTTCGCGGGCTTGAACAGGGAACCCCGGCTTAAACATCATTTGAAGAAATTTTTTATCTTCGTCGAATTCATTGAAGTAGGGGGTTCCACCCATAATTTCTTTATTGTATGCCGTCATCATTTCCCCTTATTAGAAATTAAAGATAAGTTTAATAAATTCAGATTGCTCCGCGACTCTGCTGACACTTTCGCCCAGTCCTTGTATGTATACCATTTCTCCGGACTTGGTATCGAATTGTGGATCGACAACTTCCGTAACAGTGCCGATCAAACCTCCCCCACCAACTCTATCAACGGTAAATGTGTCACCGACACCAAATCCATAAGTCAATCCTAGAACGTTAATGTCCGTGACAAAAACTTCAAACTCATCATCCCCAGTAAGGTTTGTGACTGATACAATTTTTCCATCACCTCGTCTTTCATTATTTTGAATATTACCATCAAACTTTACTTTGCTTTCGGCATCAGTGATACCTGTCGCTTTAAGACCAACTGTTCCTCTAAATGCGGTTTTTGAAACACTTAATTGCGTATCTTCAAATCTTGTTTGATAGACTTTCAATTTCTTTTCTAACTGGGTAAAAGTTCCATCTCGTTTATCTGAAACAAGCACCGTAAGAATTTCATCATTGATAAAGGGTTTTGCCATATTCTTGACAACAATTTGTCCTGAAATCTCTGAGCCGGTGTCAAGAGAAAGTGAACCATCTAATTCACCCACCACACCGGAAAGATTTCCAATCACGGTATAAACTTTGTTTGGATCATCAAGACCAAACCCAACAAGACTTCCTGTTGCAGAAACCTCACGAACGAGGACCGTGGTTTTTCTAAAATCGTCAAAGTTTAATAGTTTACCACCATCTTCAAGATCGGCAGTAATTTTTGGATTCTTGAGGATTGCAATATTAATAAAATCATTTCCAATACCAGATGCTTCATCACTTGATAAATCCAGACTGCCTTCAAATTTCACGCCGATTGCGGCTCGATTTGCCGCAAGTTCTGTGATTGCATCTTTTCCGATTGGATCAAAAATAAGTGGATTCAAAGTGTAGTCAAATGTTTCATTAATGACAGAGAATGAAGTGGTTGCCCTCGTGTAATTTTCTCCGGGACTATGTACGACAATATTTTCAATTGTTTTGTCATTCTTGAGAGATCCAAAGGCTTCTGCATCTCTTCCGTCGCCATCTATATTAATGATTGGACCGATCTCAAACAAATCACCCGGTTTTGGAATTTGAGTGTCCGGAAGATTCACACCAAACGTAATCTCGTTATTGTTGACACCCTTGATTTTACGGACAACCCCACTCGCAACACCACTTAAGAATCTAACACCATATTCTGCACTTCCCACTGGGACGTTTTGATTAACAATCACTGTTTTTTTGTCACCCAAAACAAATGATACTTGATTAGAACTACTTCTTGGCAATCCAGAATCAAAAACTAAATTACCTGTTCCTCTGGTGATACTAATTCCAGAGATGGATCCAACATTACCGTCCAAGTTTGCCTCATACTGAACTTCGTACTGGTTTTGATCCGTGTTTTCGTATGCGTTGGCAATTCTTTCATAAAATGGTAGTTGCTTAACAGGGATAAAGTTTTTATCAATAAAGTCTTCTAAGCCAGAGGGAATGGTGTAAAGAAATTTCCACTCAAAACCATCTGATAAAACAATAGGATCTGTGCTTGTTCCGTTTGGCTCAATGTCTGATCCACTTTCGTTACCATTGTTTTCGAGGCAAATGTATACATTTTGTGAATTAGTTTTAACATAAAATGGTTTTGTGAGAGTGCTTGTATCAGTATCGGATGAAATCTTATCCATCGAAATACCTTTAATCCAATCGTATCTGGGAACCAAAACGGTAGACGCACTTGCTTCAATGCGTTTTGCGACAATCATATTTCGCCTGACTGTCGCCTCATTTTCATCAGTGCGTTGATCTGTTGTGGATCCGGTGATTCCGGAAAGACACATAAAAAACTTATCCTCTGCAAGAGGACCGAACTGACTCACAAAGTTTTTTGCAAGTTGACCTTTGAATTGATAATCGTAAGTTACGCCGGACATAAGAACTCCATTTTATGTATCAAGTTTTGGTACACTCATTTTATTGAGGAAATCTGAAATACGAACATCACCAAATTCCATATCTTGTTGCACAGAGGAAACAATTGGAAGAGAGGCAGATGCCGAGTCTCCTAAAATTGTAAACGAGTCTCCGTCATCAGCAAAAACTTTAATATTATTTTGAGATGTGAAATTACCACTTTTTACCTTCACAGTCAGAACCGTATTATTAAACCCTGCTTCGCCACTTCCCACTGATGATGACGTTGCCAGAAGCGGATTTACTGTAAATTTATTTTGCGGCAAAGTGGCGGATACTTTTTTCTCTTTGGCTGCGGGTGTTTTTGAAAAGTCTCTACTTTCGACAGCCGTAACTTCACCCAATGCCGTTAATTGTCCGGGGACCGTTTGAGTCAATTCATCACCAACTTGTATAGAGCCAGAGATGCCGCTGATTGTCATATCAACGGTTTGGAATCGAATTCTAACCCTTCCTCTAGAAGTAGCAAACTCGTACTTATTATTGATTTTTGACAACTCTTCGTCAGTTCTATTTTCTTTAAACAAAACTCTTGGGTGTCGGTAAACAATATAACCACCACTAAATCCCTGACCAAATCTTTGAGCGTCACTTGATGTCATTGGGACTTGTGTTTTTGGTGCGACATCATAACCAACTTTTCTACTAGATTCACTAAATACACTTTGAATATATTCTGGACTAACATCTTCATTGTCCGAATAAACACCGTTTCCAATCGGAACGATTTGACTTGTATATGGAAAAACTAAGTCTGGTGCAACATCTGGATCACTACCCGTAAATGTCAAAGGTGATGTTGTAATACCACCCCATCCATTTGGATAAAAATCACCAAATTTATTTGCAAGAGTGTCGCCTCTGAAATCAGATGTCGCAGAGATAGTGTATGGAAGATAGTTTCCAATCAAAGGAAGGATAAAAGTATCTTGATCGATATCATCTGTGGTGAGATTTGAAGTGAACCCAGCGATGTCAAGATTAGTGGTCGTTTCATAGCGTCCAAGCATCATACTTCCAGCAGGATGAAAAACTTTCTTTACAATATCTGCATATTGTTTTAAAGACTTTTCGGCAGAAATTGTGTAGGAAAATTGTTGATAATTAAAGTTATTCTGAATTACAGAAGACGATGACAACAGTGAGCGATTACTCTCAAAAACATTTTCATCTACAATCTCACCACGCCCACCCAAAATGTTCAGGGAAGCACCACTACCTCCTGCCGTCAAAATCTCAACAGAAAGGTTCGAGTCAACCGTAAAAATTCTAACAGGCTTGCCAGTCGGCTTCGAGATTGATCTAATCTCACCGAGCGTAGACACATCTTTAACTTTCAACTTGGAAACAATTTTTTTTCCATCTTTGATGAGAACAATATCATTGAGAGCATATCCTTCGCCGTCTTGGGTGATACCACCAACCAAACTGGGGTTGACCTCTGAAATCAAATCAAACACTGTTTCTTTGACAGTTGAATCATTTTCTAAAATGACTTTAAAGTTTGGTAAAAACTCACCGATTCTGTTTTTCAAAATGATTTCTGCGTAATCTACTTTTGTTGCAGTATCAAACCTAAAAATAATATTGTCAATATCAGCAGATGCGTTGATTGGGCTTTTACCATCAAATTCATTCTTGCGTTGATAGATTCTTGCACCAATGAAATTATTGAGTGTTGACCTTGAGTTTGAGAGAGTGGTATAAATGGAAACAGAATTAGAATAATCCGAATCTGACAGTTTAAAAATTCTGTCTCGAAGATATTGGATACTGGCTTCTTTGTCGTACAAAAGTCTAAACAAAAACTCTACCGACTCGGAGTTACCCTTGTTTTGATAATAGTCTTTGACCTTTTTGATCGCCAAATCTTCATTGACCGTATTAGAAAACTCTTTGGGAAAATTCTGAAGATATGTCTCTCTAAAGTATTTTTCAAACGAATTTAGAGTTTGGTCAAAGTCTGTGTATGTGTTTATTCTAACGGCTTCCGCCCGCGAGTTACCTTGCTGCTCGGTGTATTCCAGAAATGCCTTCATAAAGGCAACAAAGGTCGGGTGATCATTTACAACAAAATCTGGAAGAAACTGCTCTGCCAAAACAGAAAATCGCTCATCAATTGATAAAGGACCAGTCGCACCAAAGGTTGGCTCAGAGAATGCCTGAAGCGGAAGAAGTAAAGATCCACCATACGCAAGTGACATTAGTAACTACCCCCTCCACTTGACGAAGAAGTGCTGCTGCTTGATGTTCTCGAAGTGGTTCCACTTGACGAAGAACTGCTGCTTGATGTTCTCGAAGTGGTAAATGCACTAGAGATAGAAGACGTTCCGACGTATGAAACGCCAGATGTCGAAGTTTGAATCTGTCTGTCGGGTCGATCATCAGGAAGCATCACAGTGGTGTTTCGTTCGGAGTCTTCAACATCTTGTGCTAAAATATAATTTTCATTAGCGACCAGACGATTATTTGCAATTTCGGATCGAACACGAATATCACCAGAAATTTCTTTGATCGTGAAACTATTAAAAGTCACAACTCCGTTTTGATAATCAACTGTTCCAAAGTCTTCTTCGACAACATTTTTAGTTGCATTGACAATATTAAAAAGTTTAACTTTTCCAAAACCATCATCTTCTGCAAATACTTTAATCTCATTGCCATCTTTATCAATGTAAGTAAAATCATTCGTAGTGACCACTGCCGAGTGACCAGCGTGCGGATGGAATATTGGATTTGCAAAATTCAAAATGTAGTTTGAGGGTGCGTTTGGTGTTGGAACAAACCTTGACTCTAGAGAAGGTGTTAGTGTTATAGTCTCGACTTCAACAAGTGAGTCAAGAATTTTCTTTACCATTCTACTAATCGAAACAACTGAGAAAAAGTTTTGAGAATTTTCTTCAAAGTAATCTGAAATTGTTTGTTGAATTACAGCAATCAGACTGGCTTCGTTCAAAACAGTTTTTGTTGGATCGTACACAACCTTTGCATTGTATCGGAAATATAATTGTATCGCATCGACTACCTCTGGAGAAACACCAACAGAGCATTTTGTCTGCAAAAAGGTTTGAATTGAATTTTTAAGACTTGTTGTAACAACTGATCCTGAGTTTGGCTTCAACGTAATAAAAACTTTTCCGAATTGGGGCGGGTTTGCGTCCTCACCTCCATAGCAGTAGACTGATCTAAATCCTGAAAAATTGTTTGAAACCAAGGCTTCAAAGTCTGATGTTGTTACTGCTCGATTCTGTGCAGAAAAAGACTTCGGTGAATTATATCGAATGCTTGCAACTGACTCTCTTTCGGATCCACCAGATGCAGCACTCTCTACTTCAATCGTAGAAAATTCATTGTAGAACAATGCTCTTGATGTGGCTGAATCTGTTTTGCCGACTCCATTGGCAAGCGGTCCATTTGTCTGCAAGTATGACACACTGATCAAGTTTCCGGCACTTAGTTTTTTTCCAATTACCCCGTCACCGAAACGAATTGAGTAAACACCGTCAAAATCTTCCTCGACGAAGAAAGCATTTGTCTCGGATGTGATTTCAGTATAACTATTGGCTTCACTCCAAACGTCATCTACCCCCGAAGTATCACTTACTGAGTTGAATACTTGAACACGAAGGGTTTTTGTATCAGCATTGGGATCATCAATTCTATACTTTTGATTTGCATCAGATGATGGCACGACAAAAGAGAAAGATTTGATTTCTCCTTCACGCAGTTCTACGTTATTTGCGAATCTACCATTTCCCGTTTCGGTGTCTAAGATGGAAAGAGAGACTGGATCAATATTTGTAAAATTGTAAGATTTATTGCCAACTCTTGCAAGAAATCTCGAACCCCTTGGAAGGGTATTAATTTTTAAATTATTAAATGTGCAGTTTGCTGTAAGAGTTGGAGCAGTTCTCGAAAACGGAACATATCCTAAACTCTTGGCGTGAGAGACAACCGATGATCGTTTTTGTGCGGTGTCTAAAAACAACTCACTTGCGGTGAAATTATTGTAAATGCCTTGGTAGTGAGTATAATATGATAACAGATCAAGAATTACACTAAGACCAGACCCCTCAAAGTCATAGTCTTTAAACTCTTCTTGGTTTTGAAGAAAGTTAATCATATTTTGCTTGATTGTGTCAAAATCAAGTTGATTAACAGAGAGTGATTTTCTTTCGTTGTCCATTATCGAATCCTTTCAAGACTGATTTCAACTTTGACGGGAGCGGGATTGTTGTTGACATTGAAAACAATTGTCACATCAAATGCGTTTCTATCTAAATCTGGTGAAACTTTGACACCTCTTAGAGAAGCACGCGGCTCATTGTCAATAATTGCTTTTTCAATCTCTCCCTTGATTCTAAGTGCGGTGATTGAATTAATGTTTTCAAAAAGTTTTCCACGAACATTTCCACCAAACGTAGGAGAAAATGGTTTTTCTAAAAAATTGTAGAGAACAATATTTCTCACTGATCTACGAACCGCCTCGCTGTCACGCAAGATATTGACATCGTTGGTGATGGGGTTCTTCGTAAAGTTAAGATCGATGTCTGAGAATCTGCTCATATTTTTATTTATGTAATGTTGAGTAAGCCTTTTAGGTCAGGTTTTGCAATTTGCCCCAATAATTTTTGACTGAAACAAGGATCCTCTGCCATTGTTAAGACTGAGAACCCAAGGCTTGATTTAGAAATGTAGTCGAGTGCGGCAAAATAAGTCGCATTATCTGAATCAATAAGGTTTCTAATGCTCGATGCGAAATCCAAAGTTGAATTACCAAGACTGATCAATCTCCCTAATTGCTCTTGTGAGGCTTTTGATAAATCTAATCTACCATCATTTAATGGAAACTCGGACAAGAAGCCTCGAATATTACCGTTGACTAATGAATCAATGGAGTCATATAAGGCTTGACCCGGACCTAAAATACTACTAAAAAACGGAGAGTAATGATCCACAAGTGCCTGTCCGATATTTCCTGAATCTATAGCATTTTTGATGTTGTTGTAACTTTGAGCAATTGATTGGATCCCCACCAAACCGGGAAGATCACCAACTCCACCGCCGGGATTGAAGCCCTCTCTGTAATTGCTCACACCACTCAGTCTGTATGCGTGATCCTGAAATTCTTGTGATCGTGCCGTGATTAAGTTAATACGCTCTGATAAAAACCCAACGGCGGTATTTACACGAATTGTGCCTTGGCTATCAACAAAAGTTGAAAGTGGATTACCAAATTCGTCAGTTAATGGGGTGTCAATTGCACTTGAAAGATCGCTGAGAATCTGTCCAGTTCCACTCAATACACCATTAACCGCCTCTTCGACTGGACTCCTAAACACTTCACCAGTAATAACATCCTGAATTGCTTGTATTTCATCCTCTGAAAGTGGCAGGGGTGGAAGATCACAGCCAGAGGTGTTAAATAAATCAAGATTGAATAATTGTCCAGCAGCAATATATTCATCAGTTTGGTTGATCTCAGTTGGTGCATCCTCATCAGGAAAGGAGATGATTCCTGCTTCTGGAAAAAATGCTGTGACACCAATTGTATTTGTTCTTAAGAAGAGTTTATTCGCTATTACTTCTGTGGTATTCAGTTCAATAATATTATCGACAAGACTATCGAAAAACCCCGCAGAAATATAATCTTCCTGCCCCGGAGGACTATCTAAATCTTCAAATGATACTGAGTGATTAAAAGCAATACCAACTTTATCAATCAGACTACCAACAGTTGTAGAACCACCAATCGGTAAAGGAACGGTCGCAGGAAAACTTTTATTGAACAAATTATAGGCACGTTCCATCTGATCTCTTACGATTGACGATTGAGGTGCTGGTTGCTGTTCCTCACCCTCGGGTGGGACCGGGGGAATATCTGAACCGATAGGAGATAATAATCGAACATTACCCTCTAACACCAAATTAAAAACAATATTTGCAGCAGTGACGTTACGGTCAGTTGGTGACACAAATAATGGACTAGTTTCATCACCGTACGGACCCAATCTTTCAATGTATGTAAAGTAGTTTCTTAATCCATCAGAGTAAAAAGAGTCATAATCTGAACTTAAATATGTTGGGTTGTAAATTGGTGTAATACTGATGTTCGCAGACGGAAAAATATCTTTAATTACGTTTAATCTCTTTTGAACACCCGATACAAAATTAGGCATCACGCCAGAAAGTTCATAACTTTCTCTTGGAATATTGCTACGATATGTTCCAAAAAATGACAAAAATAAATGATCAAAACTAATTTCAGTGCCATTTAGAAAAATAAGATTTGGATCAACCATATCATCAATCACAAAACTAAAGTTAACGTTCACATCTCTGATATCCTGAATTTCCTCAAATGTTTTTCCTAACAAAATAGGAAGATTGAATGCGGCGTTTGCGAACATTGTGTCTTCATCAGAATTTGCAAATTCAATAATACTTGAGAAAGAAGAGAACGGCTCGTCTCCTGCGTTTTCCTCCTCCTCTGTCAGAAGAATCTTTTCAAGTTGCGTGACATCAAGAAAGATTGCGTCTTTATTGACTGCACCACCCAAGTTTTCAATTGTAGGTGAAAAGATGCGAGGCTTTAAATCCTCACCAATAAGTTTATTCCTAAGAACGGTAAATAAATCAATCGTCATATTTTACTCACATTTCTACCCAATAACCACGACCATCTTCCACGACAAAAACGTAGTTAAGTCCTGTGCTAGTATTTATCCAGATATCACCAGAGATAGCAGAAGACGGTACATCGGGGGTGATGATTGTTGAGTTGCTATCCTTTTCTTTAACCGAAAATTTTCTTGTAATTCCGGGTCTTTCGTACAAACCAGTTTTATAGTTTACCAAGGGTTTGGTCTGTAAAAGATAAGAATACACAGATTGTCGATCATTAAATAAAAGACTCGTTAATTCGTTATTGGAATTTTTTACCTGCACAGGAAATTCAAAGGGTCTGATATTTTTATTTTGATTAAACAGTCCTCGCATCGCATCAATTTTTTGATCAGACAATTCTGGATAATCATTTTTAATTTGAACATTTGAGAGAGACTTTAACATCATTGACACAAATGCAAATCTTGCCGTCTGACCTTTGGGATACGATCCTCTATTTCCTTCACCGTCTGTGAAGTTTTGTGTGTACCCATCCTCCTCGGCAAAGATTGTAAGAAGAACACCCTTTGCTTGGACATAGTTGATCAGGTTGAGCGTTTCTTTTGTAGTCATCCGATATTCACATTTCCCGAACCAGACGAAATTGAGTGAGAGCAGGTAGCAGAATCGGTAACTCTCGAAAGTCCAATACCAGAACTGTAAACAGTCGTACTCCCAGTGATAATTTTTGAAGATGAGTGGGGTGAGTCTCCGTGTGGAGAAACAATCGATCCAACCGTTGCTGGTGGGATACCGTTTATGTTGACAGAGTTGGCACGACTACTGAGTATGTCGCCACCTGCCTTGTCACCGATTCTTGCTGCTGGTAATCCCATATTAGTTCAAATTGATTGGCTTTCCAGAAATATTTACAGTTTTGCCAGAAAGATTCAAATTTCCATTCGTTGAAATATCTATGCCATCCTCAGCAACAAAGTCAAGTTTACCATCTACTTTCACATTTGCATTTCCGTTGATGAGAATGTTTGCGTTTTGGTCTACGTCGATATTAAGGTTGCCCCTAACGTGTAGGTTATTGTCATTAATAGTCACTTCGTACTTGCTGCCAACAACTTTGAGAACCGTGCTGCCATCAGGATGAATTTCCTCAAAGGTTCCCGAACGATGATACCAGTGGATCCTCTCTGCACCGGGTGTGTCATCAAACTCTTGAATGTGACCACCCTCAGTTTCTTTTACTTTGTTGAATGGATACTGTGTGTTATAAGGTGTTGTTGGCTCGGTGATTTGACTTGACGAACCACCACCAGAAGGAACCTCCATCTCGTCGATGTCATTTCTTTTCTTTTCAACAATCGTTTCTTCAATCTTTTCGTTTCTTGCCAAACGGTTTGTATCGGATTCGTCAATGAAGTCTTCCTTTGGGTAGACACCGCTTGGATCGCTAAATCCAACATTTGGATTTGGAAGCATACTTGAGATTGCAGGGATTGTTCCAAAGTAGACAGGGTTTTGTGCAAGGCTGCCATCTCTAAAAAATCCAACAACCCAAGTGCCAGTGACAGGACCAAGCGGTGTTTCACCAATACCGTTTACGGATGCAGATGTCACTGGAGTGATAGGTGTTGCCCAAGGCAAATCTTCGGTCGGAAGATCCTGTTTGTTTTCTGTGTGATAGCCGTAGCACCTAATCTTCACGCGACCAATTTTCAAGGGGTCGTTTCGATCTTCAATCACACCCTGAAACCATACAAAATTATCCATATCAACCTCCTATTGTCGTGGTGGTGGGTACTGCTTGACCACGGAAATTTCTCACTGCTTCGATGGCAGTTTTATATTCGTCACCAGCGGACGGATCAAAGTAAAACCGATGACCCAATCCTTTAATTAAATAATTTGTGCTGAGGTCTTCATCATTTTCACCCTCTTGAATCAGTTCCTCGTCAACATCATTCTTTGTAATTTGAATTGAAATCGTCTGACCTGCTTCAAGAATTGAATCTCCACAAATGTCGAATGTTATTTGTGAATCATTGTGAATTCCAATGTTTGAATTGAGATACAACTCGCACTCAGTTATATCGTCATAATTGGGAGCAAATCTTGAGGTGCTGTCATTTGTATACAAAATTTTTGGTCTTGTGTAGTTTTCGTTGTCTGCCTCAGAGATGATTGTCTCTCCTCGTCCCTTGTCGTTTGCAAGAATTGAGTCTTTGGCATATGACAGATTTTGATTTAAAATAAACTTTCGAGTGATGTCGAAGGATTTTAAATTTGTTGAAAACACACCAGCAGAAACTTGTTTCGCACGATTGAATTCCTTACCAAATTTAAGATTTCTCATCTTGTGCGTGCCGAGCGTGAAGTCATCTTGGAGTTCTTCGGTTCTTCTCACGTTGGAGTCAAAGTAGAAGTTTACCGGATCTGCCGTGTAAAGATTGAGAAGGTTCTTAAACTTCAAGCCACTTGAGGTTTCATACAAGAGAAAGCCAACATTGCGAATATCATTTTCGACGTATCCTCTCTGTGCCATTTGTGCAATCATCTCAGAGGGACGCTTGAAGGGAAAGGCATACTGAAAGTTACCGCTGGTGTCATCAACATCAGCAAGTTCTGTATTGAGGTTTTCGCTGACCACACTCTTTGTGATCTCGGAGATTTTACCAGTGTACGAACGACTAATTTTTGTGTTTAAGTCGTTGTATCCGTTGATTGACATTAGTTTAAAAGAAATAACATCAGTTCTTGTTTTGTCAGTACGAAATCTTGAGTTCTGTCCGATGATTCTAAATCGCACAGTTTTGAAATTTTTGTATTGTGGACTTCGATATTCAACCGTGACAATCTCTCGACCAATGATTGGTAATTTTTTCATCAATCCAACCGTGTCGGTGAATGTCATATCACCAATCATAAATGGTGAAAAAATATTTTCAAAAAAGCCAAGAGAGGTGACGTATTCTCGAATTGAAAATTCACCACCAGCGAGAGATTCAATACGAATGTCTTCGATGACTACATCGTTTTCTTTTGTAATAAAATCTCTGTCTCTTGGTTGCGTCATTGATTACCTACGATATTTGAAAACTCTCGATTGATATCTTGGACAACACTTGCCGATGGAATTCTGATTCTTCTTTTACTTTCATTTACACGACGCTCATACTCTGCATTTGTAACGACATACGTTCCATCGTCATTTTCAATGTAATTGTGAAGAATGGTGTCTGTGTATTTGATTCCATTTGTGTGAATTGGTGTCTGAATATTGTCGGCTCCGGGAGGTGATGCCAGAGGATCCAAGACGATGCCCCCGGTAGCACCCTTGTCTGTTTCAAAATGGTGAACAGCCTGATCCCCTGCCACGACCTTACGAATTTTAGCACGAAACGGATCGAGAAGCCACTTTCGTCTTGCCAAATTTTCATCTTTTTCAAAAACACCTGTTTGCTCAGTGAGTTGAATTTGTGAAAGAGCAGTATTGAAATACTTTACTCTGCCGACCTTTGTTTCAGAATTGAATTTTTCGATACCACCTGATACAATATTTTCAAATTCTCTTCTTGTGGTAGATAACGAATCGCCCTCTTGTAGAGATGTTGTCGAGTCAAAGAAAGGTGCAACAGAGTCATCACTGTTTCCAATAAACAAACACTGATTACCATATTTTTTGGTCACATATCTTTCCAACGAGTTGGTTGATAATGGAAAAGAATAGAATGGGTCGAGTGCCTCGTTGAAAAGAAGAATGATCCAGTTGTAGTTTGGATCGTCAAAGAACTTTTGTGAAAGGATATCCGGAGTCTCGCCGTCTTTGATCGTGTACTCAACATAATTTGATCTTTGTAGTAAAGACTCATTTGTAAAGATAGCACGACGGAGGGTGTCTTTCACCCCAGACCGCTGACCATCTGGATTTACATAACTTGTTGTTGGAAATTTATCAAAGTAAGTCATTAGAATCCTGCCAAAATAAGTTGACGATTGAGAAGAACAGCCTGACTCATTGTGAGATTGAGTGTCACCTCAGTTGGTACACCATCTCGGAAAAAGGTTGACCGCTCACTCGGTGCGTAGTTTACTGATAAGTCGGTCAAGAATGCACGACCAATCTTAGGAAGATTAATATTTTCTACAAACTCACCAGAAGGCAAATCACGGTAAAAGAAACTTACATCAAATTCGTGTGGTGCAAGCAACATTGTAGAAGAAATGGAGAGTTCGGGAAGCATATGAAAACGAAATGCCTCGATGATATTTAACATCATAATTGACTCGCGTTGATTTCTTGGAGCAAACTTAAACTCTAGTGAAAATGTCTTTCTTCCGACACCTCTGAACAAGGATTCGTTCTTTGGATTCTCTGCAAATCCAAGCCTTGCTCGGAAAAAGTTAGACAGATCATTTTCACCACCTGTTGGAATATTTTTTGCTGCTTTCTGTGACAGTTTTTCTACACCAAGTAATTTAAGTTTATCGATGCCCGCTCCGATATTCCCGGAAACGGCTTCGTTGATCGCATTGAAGACTCCAGCAGATCCCTCTTCATAATCCACTTTATCAGAGAAGTTCAAACCTGATGGAATATACATCAAAATTTGTTCTTCAAGTTTTTCAGTAGCCTTAGACAATCGAATATCCGATGCCACCTTATTAACAATTTCACGATTTGCAGATGGACCCACTGATGTTTCATTACCAAAACGATTTGTTCGTGTTAATTCACCCTTCAAAGGATCATAGGCAATACCACGATTACCGATCAAATCACCATATTTTCCGTATGCCGTGTATGATGATTTTTCATCTTGTGAAACAAATGAGTCACTAAAGTTTTCAAGGCTATCAAATGTGTCGGTGCTTAATTCAATACCTTCCTCAACATTTCCCTGCCTGTCAACCAAGCCAGCAGTGAAAAACGGACCATCCCCACTCGTATCAATACCGACCTTGGCACGTTGACTTTTTCGCTTGAAAACCTGAAACCGAATATAAGAGGATTGACGATTAGTTTCACTTTCCTCTGTAAGATCGACAGGATAAACAAGGTCACTTTCATATTGATAAAGATTTTTTGATCGACCCTTTGCCCGACTGCTAAAATATTCGTTTTGTCCTACTCCGACATCATCAAAAACATCAGCCAGATCATTTAGACTGTTATCTAAAAGAAAAGATGATCCTTTATCAACCAAATCATCAAATGCTGTTCTATTTGTCGTATCGGGTTGTGTGGATTGCGGTTGCATTCCTGATTCGTCAACTGTCATAGTGCCTCCTACATATTCTATGTATGGCGTACCGTGGAAAGTATCAACCAAAGAATCCTTCAAAATATCTTGGTGATCCAACAAAAATTGTTTACAGATCCCTGTGGGAACGTAAATGTATGAGAATCTTTGATGAGAATCCAAATGTGATTCGTTGGGCATCCGAAGAGATGGCTATTCCATACTTTTCGCCGGTTGACAAAAAGCGACACAGATACTTTCCAGATTTTATCATTGAGGTCAAAAACAAAAAAGGTGAGATCGAAACTCAAATGCTTGAAGTCAAACCTGCAAAATACACCCGTGTTCCCAAAAAGCCAAAACGTATGTCACAAAGGTTTCTCAATGAGGCAAACACATACCTTGTCAATCAGGCAAAGTGGGAAGCAGCAGAAAACGTTTGTGAAAAGAAAGGCTGGAAGTTTAAGATTTTGACAGAGAAAGAAATCTATGGCAAGTGAGTATGTTCGCACATCCGGAAAGATTAAAAAACTACTATCACAATCGGGTAGTCGATACTCAATTGATAATATTAGTATTGAATCTCCACCTGCTCTTAAAAAGGGGGATCAACTTGCTGGCAGTGTTCAATTTTTCTCGTATCCAGTTCCCAAAACAATTGACACGATTCCATACTACCACTTATTCCCCGGAGTTCTGGTGATTGATGTAAAACGAGATTACCTCACTGGTATGAATCTTTTTCATTTACCAAGAAAATTTAGAAAATTTTTCCTCACAAAAGTGCTTACATCAAAATCTCTTGGAAACGAATCTGGCAATGACACACAGATTAATTTCTCATATGAGGGAATGCTCAATGAAACATATTTGTCTGCGGTTGCCAAAAGTTGTATTAGAAAATATATCATTCCAAGAATGGGTGTGGTATCTTTACAATTACACCCAAATATTTGGGAGGACTTCTTTCTCGGACCAACTTCAAAAATACTTGAGCGTGCTTGGAGAAAAACCTCTGCTTCGACTGCATATAGAAAATCATACGAAGATATTCTTAAAAATATCCTAGATACATCTGAGAGAACGTAATGGCAGATTTAGGACCAATTAGTATTAATAGATTTATTGGATCGATGGGGCGGTTTGGAACCCAAAGGTCTGATCGTTATCGTTTTGAATTTGTCAACATACCGGCAAACCTACAAGCCGCCTGTTCCGCCGCTGGATGGGGCGTGAGGGACTTTGTTGAAGAATTCGACAACCGCATCCAATCAATCAATACACCCTCTCAGACGGTCGCTACGAACGCTATAAAGGTTAGTGGTATTGACTATGAGCATCCATATCAAATGAACTACGAGGGCGATCTCACGGTTAATTTACTTTTAGATAGAGAGTCATTACTTCGTAAAACAATGACAAACTGGTTAAATGGCATTTACCCCACAAGAACTGGATTATACACCTACAGAACAGATTATGTTTGTGATGCGTATCTTGATATTTTAAATGATAAGGGTGAGGTTGAGGGTCAAAACTCGTTTTTTATTCGTGAAATTTTCCCAAAGTCTGTTGGTTCTTTTAACTTTGAATCAGAAAACACATCAATTATCCAGTTACCCGTGACCTTCTCCTTTAAAGAATTTTTCCTAAGATAATGAAAGGATTATTATGAGCATTCCAATTATTGTGACACCAAAATATGAAACTAAAATCCCTAGTGGAGAAATGGTAAAGTTTCGACCATTTCTTGTAAAAGAAGAAAAGGTGATGTTGATGATGAAAGAAAGTGATTCATCAAAAGACATCATTCGTTGTATTGAAACTGTTGTGCAATCTTGCATTGAAGACGAAACCAAAGTCGAAGAATTGTCATATTTTGATCTTGAGCATTTGTTTATTCATATGAGATCAAGATCCGTGGGTGAAAGCATCGACATTAACTACACCTGCGATAAATGTAATAAGGCATTTCCACTGGAGGTGAGCATCGAGAATCTATCTCTGAACAAAGAGTACCCAGAAGATTTCGTTGTGATGCTGCAAGAAAATGTTGGCGTTGAAGTCCAACCATTGAACTCTCGTTCAATTGAAAAATACAGTGGTGAAGAGACTGATATTTTAGAATTATCCGAGAGTGTTATCAAGACAGTATTTAATGATCAAAACGTTTATCATTTCAAAGACTTTACAAAAAAAGAACGAAGTGATTTTATTGAATCATTGAGTCTCAAACAGATTCAAAAGATTGTCGAAAAGATGGAAGAGTTCCCAAGATGTGTTATCAAACAAAAATGTGAGTGTAAGCACTGTGGAGAGGAACTTGATATTGAAGTGGAGGGTTTGCAGAATTTTTTTACTTGATGATGGGTCACGACTCAATTGCGTCCCATCTACAAATGAATTTTCACCTGATGATCAAGGCACATATGAGTCTTGAAACAATTAGCAATATGATGCCGTGGGAAAGAATTATTTACATCAATCTCTACATTCAAGATATTGAGAATGAAAGAAAGGAATATGAAAGGCTAGGAGCAAAAAATGGCTGAATTTGAAGGACTAGACCCAAAATCGGAACGAGATGAAATCAGAGATATCATCTCTGCTTTGTCACAGGGTAACGAAGGTGAAGATAAACTCGAAAAAGATATCTCAGACATTAAAAGTAATGTTGATGTAATCGTGTCTAAAACGTTGTCTGGTCCATCAAAAGAGGAGCGAGAGGAGAACGCTCGACAAGAAAAAAATAATGCAAACTTTTTGGCTACCCTCTTGGCACAAAAACTTGCTGGTATTTTCGGAAAGCAACTCCAAGCACTTTCCGAAATCGCAAAAAATACCAGACCGCTCACTGAAGACGGATTCACAATTCCGGGTAAAGGTGCGTTAGCAGCAAGTGCAGTCGTCGCCAGTGAAGTTGGACGACCACTTGGAGCGGCAAAAGCAATCAAAGACAGTAGAAGTATTCGTGTGGCTTTTATCAGAGGTGTCAAAAACCCATTGATAAGATTGTTTAGATCCATCGGTAATATTTCTTTCGGCAGAAGTGGCGATTCGATTAGAGTCCGGCTCATTTCACTGCGTACGCAATTCACAGAATTTTTCAACCGACTTAATACAAAATTTTTCGGAGATGGTAAAAACACACTTTTTGCAAGAATAGAAAGATTCTTTGGCAATATTAGTAGAGCGTTCGGACCTTCAGGAAGAATTGGAAGATTGTTTGCAGAAGGTGGTGTATTTGCAGGTGTGTCTAATTTGTTCAAAAATGTCGGTGGTATCTTAGGTAAGTTCAAACCATTCTTTAGGAGTATCTTTAGACTTGTTCCTTTCCTTGGACAACTACTCATCGCTTTCGACGCTATTACAGGATTTATCAAAGGATTCACCGCAGAGGATGGTGGATTTTTGAAAGGGATCCGACAAGCCTTTGCCAGTGTGTTGGAGGGTCTATCATTTGGATTGCTGTCTGAGGAAGGAGTGATGGGTTTCTTTGATAAGGTGATTGATGGGTTATCGGGATTCTTTACAAAAGTATTTGAATTCTTTACAATTACACTGCCAAACGTATTTTCCAAAGTCAAAAATTTCTTTATTAAAACATTACCAGACTTCTTTTCTGTTACACTTCCGGGCTTCATAAAATTAGGAGTTGCAGAGGCATCATTTTTCTTTACGGATACGATACCCACAGCATTCTCAAACTTAGTTGACCGTGTTAAAATTATGGTAAACAATGTCACGGCGATGTTGATGGATGGTGCTGCATCTATCATTGAGGGATTCAATGACAAAATTAGCGGAATACCGTTTCTTAAAAATTTAACTATTGGTGGTACAGAGGCTCTTCGTGGAGGAGCAGCAGCGTCCCGTAATTTAAGTGCTAATCTTGAAAATCAAATTCTTGATAGAACAGCAGCAACACAGGGAAGAATTGCAAATATTCGTCGTGATATTACATCAGAAATGGAAAGAAAAATGGAAGCGAGAGAAAGAGTCTTTGATGCAAGATTACGAGCAGAACGTGAGTCTGGTTCTGGAGCATCAACAGTAATTGTTCAAAACAGCACAACGCCTGTGAACAACAACTTTGCTCTTGAGTCTACACCAAGTCCTGTGTCAGCAGATATGGAAGCGGCAGCATACGCTATGCAAGGAATAGCATACGGCGGTAGATAAAAAAACCCCCGCCGAAGCGGGGGTTCTTGTGGATTCCATCTCTACGAATGGAATCAGTCCTCGGCTGCGAGCCGTTGGAAGTAGTCCAATGCAGACTCTTCCGAATCAGGCTGGACTTCCTCACGGTCCACCTGACCACCACCAGAAACCGTATCCTCAGTTTTGGTAACTGGTGCATCATTGACAGCAATTGTTTCTGCTGTCGTAGTCGGCTGCGAGCCGCCAAGAACACTCTCAAGACGAGTCTTCAACTCATCATAAGATTTGTAGTTTGCCGGATCGACAAACTCACTGAGAGCATACTCTTGCTCCCAGATTGCCTTCAACTTCTCCTCATCTCCATCAAGAAGAGCGGAAGGCGAATCAAACTCCGACTTGTCGTAGTTGGGATAACCAGCGACCTTGCGTTGACGCAATCGGAAGTTTGCACCTTGCCAGAAATCGAATGGGATGATAGGTTCTTCATCCGCAAACTCTGGCTTCATTGCATCCATAATCTTTTGATGAATCTTAACCCCGTAACGATAAAGGAAAACCTTACCGTTGTTTTCGGGATTACCTGAATCATTAATGACAAGGATGTTTGATACAAAGTTCTTCTTTCTCTTATACTTCTGAGAAACAAGATCCTTGTTGGATTGCAAACCACTGTTCCAAAGTTTACTGTTCATTTCCGAAACCGGATCTTTCTCACCAAAAGTGGTGCGAGAGTTTTCAATGAACCAGCCACCCGGACCTTGGAATGCGTGATTGTAATACAAAACCCACGAATCTTCATCTCCTTGTGCTTCTGGAAGGAAACGAATTACCGCACTTGCGGTTCCTGCGTCATCTACAGTTGGTCGCCAGAAACGATCATCCTTATATGACTTCTTCTTGTCCCCATCATCCATTGAGGTGAGTTTCTCAATGAGGGCATCTTTATTTTGACTTCGACGTTTAAGTTCTTCAAATGACATAACTGTTTTCTCCTGTTTTAGTTGTTGTTGCCTGTTGTCGGACAGTTGTAAGTATTGTAGTCGGGTCTGACCCCGTGTCAAGACCCATCTGAAAATAATTTTGGACCGCGTGGGAGTAGATTTATGTTTTCGGCTTCCACACGAATTTTTTCAATAATTGGCTTTGATAGATATTTTGCAGCGAGTTCTGGTTCGATGACCATTTCTTCACAAAGTAGATTAATTGTATCCATATATCCACCACCATTTTTTAGAACCATTTCTTCAACTTTTCGAGAGAAAGTTTTTTCTAAATCTTCAAACATAATTACCTCGCATACATATTATGTAGTACGGAGTATACACCTATGTCACAGTTTCAGCAAGACAATGTTCGACTAAATCCCGGTCTTTCCGGAGCAAGCGTAGCGACCGATTATGTGTCCGCAAAAGATTCACATTACCAAATTGTAAAACTTGACTTTGGTGATGAAAACTCTTTTTCACAAGTTTCAAACCAAAACCCGCTTCCTGTAAATATTCAAGGAATCAACAACACCTTCCAGACTCTTCCCGTTGCCGGAAACACGGAGGGTGGTGCTATCTTGGTCACAGGAACCTTTGGATTTACGGGTACAATCACAGGGGATCAATTCAGAGTTACCATCGATGGCTTCACGACTGGATTGACATTTGGTGTTCAAAATGTGGACGGTACGACTCTGGACATTAGTGGATCATCAGTAATCATCTCTGATGTCGTTCTGCCATCCTCCTTGACGATGGGTTCACGGTTTCTTGGAACCGATACTCCTCCTGTTGTTCAACTTCCCGGTTTCTCTTGTGCAACTGGAATCAAAATCAAAAACTTTGCTGGTCTGACACTAAGTGGTGCAATCATTGCAGTATCAAATAGTGATTACTCATCTGGTGGTGCGACCGCAAATGCTTACTTGTTGCTTCCCGGCGAGGAAGTGTTTATTGAATTGGACGATATTGATCGTCTTCGATTCTCTGCACTTGTTGATCCATTCAACGCGACAAGAGAATTTGCAACATTTACCTATCAGGCTTCATAATGAGACAAAAGATTCGCAAGGCTGTTTCAGCACTTTCAAGAGGACAACTTTTACGAGTAGACCAAACCGTTGCCTTTGATGTCAACGAACCACCTTATATTCCAGATGCACTTGGAGCCTGTTGCACGACAGGTGGCGCACAAGATGGAACATTCTGTCAGTGTAGTGATAATGTCTTAGGTCGTGATTGTTGTCTTCAGGGAGGAATTCACTTTCCCGAAGCGGTTTGTGCTGATGTAACTTGTTGCGAACCCGGACCAGACTGTTTTGGTGCATTCTGTAACAATGCACCCGGAACACCCGCACTATGTGTCGAAGGCACAAGATCAAATCCACCAGAGGGTGATTTCGTGTTTCAAGGCTGTGGAACAGATTGTTCTACAACAATTTGTCCAGAACCAGAAACCATTAATCGTTGCTGTAAAAAGTGCGGTGATGGTTTTATCAATCCCGATGCTTTGAATGGAGAGTGCGAGGCTTTCCAAGGTATGTCATTGTCATATTGTGATAATCAAGGTGGTGATTTTACAGAGAACGCCACCTGTGAAGATACTCCCATTTGTGCCGATGAGTGTGTGAAAGCACCACCAACTGGTGCTTGTTGTTTCATTGATCCATTCACTGGGGAACTCACCTGTGTTGATGGCGTAGAAGAGGGAGATTGTGTAGATATATTAGAAGGTGTTTTTAAGTTAAATCAAACTTGCGACAGTTCTCCTTGCCTTGAAGTTATTACGTTATGTTGTGAGGCTCCTACCACGGTAACTTATGAACAGTGTGGACCATTTATTGCGTGTGTTATTAATAGTGATTGCACCAAAAGTGTTGTAGATGTAGGTGATAGTTTACAGTGTTGCGCTCAGAATACTGATGGTATTCCCGGTGAAACGTTTACAGATTGCTCTTGTACCTCCTCTGGATGTCAGTTAGCAAAAGCATTTGTCAATTGCAATTTAAGTGAATGTGAAGATCAAAATGGAACCGGATCGAGTGAACAGGACTGTTGTGATGCTGGTGGAGGTTCTTACGATGCAATCCTAGACTGTGGAGTCGATTGCCCTCTTTGATAAGGAGTTTTAAATGAAAAAAATCGCATTTAGTGTAAAGAAAGAACTAAAACGTATTTTTAATACAGATTCCGATATTAACTCAACCAAATTGTTGACATTTAATTCGATTGGTATTAGGAACACACGATTTCTTTTAAATAATACTTTTACAACTAGAATTACATCAAATATGACAGAAAGATTTGATACCAAAATCATCAAAGGTAAAATAAACTTTGGGAGTATCAAAAATGACTTTCCCCTTGGTTTGGATATCAATTCGCCAGATATAACAGAAACAGAAAAATTAAGCCCGACTCACGTTTCAAAAATTATTCTCAGTGGGTCGTATAGTGTATTTGAGGCTTTTAGAACAAAAGATCAGAGTAGATTTATGCTTCAAGAAATTATGGACAGTTTCTTTAAAATTTCCTCTGACAATGAATCTAATATGAATCCAGACATAAGTAAATTTTCTGGTCTTTTACGCGGTGTGTCAGGAAAAGAAGTGACGAGTCCTTTTTTTGCATCAAACGAATTACAACAGTCATACTTCTACTTTCCTCTAAACACAGGTGATGCACAGTTGATCGCCGGTGATCGAGTAAACTCTGCAACGATTAATCTTAAAATTCTTGCACACTATGGTGACAGAGCAAACAACTTTGAAATTTTCCAAGGTGCATCCCCATTGTTCGGTAAACTTGAAATTCAACCAAGAGTTTTTGAAGTGGTTCGAGTCAAGAAACCATTTGGCTATCCTCTGATTCAACGCGGTGTCAATACGCCCGAAGGTCGGTATGGTAACGGAACAAATGAATTCTGGGAGTCGTACTACGGCACAGGATCAAAAGATGTTGATACAAGCGTGCGATCAGAGTTTACGGTGAGCAAACCACTCAAGCCCGGAGACATTTTAAAAATTGACATTTCTGATCTTGTGCAAGACGCGATTGATAATCGTGATTCGATCATTCGTTTTGTTATTCGACCAAAGATGGCTGTGTATGAAAAGAGTGGTTGTGCGACAACGACAACAGGAAATACATCAGTGGCAGACGGAGGCTTCGGTGTGGGCAATCATTACTTCGAGTTTGAACGAGGTGGGGACACCGTGTTGAAGCAACCATCACTTTCATTAAACATTGTACCATCACCCACATCAAGCGGATTGCGAAGAGCAACACTCGCAAGACAATACACGGTTCAATTATCTTCGTGAGTTGTAGATTTCCATTGCACGCTTGAGTTCACGCACATAGTCAACAGGCTTCTTGACAAAGACTTGATTCGCTCCGTCTTCGGACGAGATGAGAATCACGATCTGGTCGATCTCTTCATTCATCATCTCATTCCACATAATCGAGTAGGCTGTGGCTTGGCAGAAATAGTTTGTGATATTGGATGGTGACTTGCGACGAGTAGAACCCTTGAAGTCAATGATACTCAACTTGCCATCAAACTCAGCAACACAATCCACACGCCCAGCCAGTTTCAGAGTGTGACTCCAGAGCGGGACTTCCTGCGCCCGAACGTTGTCAATACGATGCAGGCTTCGTTTCATATTTGCAAACAATGTTGCTTCATTAGGAGCGAGTTCACCGACTTCTTCGTTGTTGAGGTAATTCTCACAGGCAAGGTGCAGGACATTGCCACGGTCAGTTGTACGCTTGGCTTCCACAGGATTCTCTCTTCGCCATTTTGCAAAGAAATTGGCTTTCTCAAATCCAACAACTGTTGTAACAGAGGGATAGCGGTTTTCACCGGGAGCAAGATAAAAACGACCCTCTTCAGTCTGGACGGTTTTCATTTCTTGAATATTTTTGGGTGGTTGGATATGTGTGAATTCTTTCATTACATTCAAATTATAATCACAACGGGAGGCGTGTCAATCAAAAACTTGGTCTGGAATTTCTAAATCTATTGCCTGCGGGAAGAACACCCAGTCCGCTCCCTGAGCGAGAT
>CAACVD010000095.1_pt1 | contig 35641 bp, 57 predicted proteins | sample 2381771 | NCBI WGS metagenome assembly CAACVD01 (sample SAMEA5211965, study PRJEB30684) | marine metagenome | biome: Marine; feature: Epipelagic; material: Water | collected 2015-10-15 | depth 15 m
GCGTTTAGAATCTTTTCCATCCCCGTAATGCTCAATAATATAGAGGGCTATGTCGTCCACTTCTAGGTCAAGCCCTTCTAAACCATAAGTAATATCGTCGGGTTGCATGTCTTTAATTGCATACACCTCTTCAGGAATAGGTTCTTTGTCCTCTCGCAAAGCATAATGCACAAACTTAACCATTTGCTCTGGATTATCAAGCAAAGCCTCCAAGACCTTACCCTTGAACCTTTTAGCGAATGGGTCTTGCACTAAATCCGAAGCGTAGCGAAGCATTTTGATGCCTTCGTATAACTCCTTTGCTCTAATACTTGAGGCGTCTTTAATATCGTTGTTCTCAATGAGTTTTTCGGAAATGTAGTCTTTCATTTCATTCCCTGCGGCATCCAACTCATTATATGATTCAATGATAGTTTCCACAATACTTCTCCAACGGCTCCCGTATTCTTTGGGGTCGTTGGCGGCAGAAAGGTAAGCCACTCTCGTTTTCTCAAACAGGCGAAGAATTTCTTCCGAAGGACGCTTATCCTTCTCAATGTTTGAGAGGCGCATTTAGCCACCCTAAATTCTGTTTCCACTTAAGCCGAAAGCATCTTCAATACTCATGGTTCGGGCGGCAGTTTCAATAATTTCTTTAATTCCATCATCGTTAAATGGGGCATTGGTTTTAGCCTTATTGTTTGCTAACAACCTAATTCTTTCCATCATTTTACTCTTATCACCTTGCTTAATTCTATTTTGCGCCATTTCAGCCATTTCTTGGTAAGAAGTCGGCTTTTGAGGAATAGATTTTTTGAACTGCGTCGTTTCTCCAGCCAAACCATATCCCGAATGAGTCCCACTTTGGTTCTCAATTTTGGTCTTATCCTTCTCGGCTTTTGGCCGCTTTACCTTGACCTTTTCCATTCTGTCATCTTTTTCATCGGGTAGGCGGTTTCCTTCCATGGATTCACGGAGTAATTCTTTCACCTGTCTTGCTTTTTCAACAGTCATTGAAATGATTCTCTCTTCCTTCTTCACTCTTTCTGGCATTATTGACCACCTGCCTTTTCAACCATTTTATGAATGTCCGACCACTCCATTGAATCAACATTGACGCTGGAAGAAGCACCCAAACTATCAATCATCGGAGTTGGGCTTTCAGCAACAACAAAGCCAGACTTCATCAATAGGTTGTCTTTGTTATATACTGCCTTTTCAAGACCTTCAATCTTTGCAGAAAGAGCCTTAATAATTTCTAGCATTTCTTGGTTAATTGAATTTTCTTCACTCATCTTTCTCATCTCTCTTTTTCTGTGGATAAACTAAATCTCGGAGTTGCCGGTAAAGAAGTTCATACTCCTTACGGAGTTTCGTAGCGGTGGCTACAATATCAATGTTGCGCTCATCCATTGACTTCATTTTCTTGTTCAGTTTTTTGTCCGACTTGGTGAGGTCAAGTTCTCGCAGAGTCTCAATCAGTTCACCCAATTTGGTGAAGTCTTGACCAAAAAACTCCGTGGGTTCGGCGGCTTGAAGAGTCTTCTTGAGTCTCTTCTTTTGCTTCCCGTCCAGCGAATCAAGTATTTTCTTAGGCGGTGCAATCTTCTTTTCAATGGTAAAGTTTTTACCTTCTTCATAATAGTCCCATGTCATTAATATTTCTCCTCTTTTTCCATAAAGTTTTCTAAAGTATCAATTTGAGTTTCAAGAAATTCATTCTTTTCTTCAATCTTATAGCCCATGCGAATAAACTTGTCAATTTCTTTAAGCAGTTCAACTGTTTCTTCGTCGGAAAGAAGCGGGGCAAACCTTTGGTCGCTATTTAAAATACCCTTTAATTTTTTCTTTTCCTTCTCTTTATCCTGCTCTTCTTGGGAAAGTTCGCCAGAAATCGGTGCATCTTTAATTTGTCTTACTTTTCTACCTAATTCAGTAAAAGAACCAAGAATAGTCAAGTTAATCAGTTCCTCTATTGCAGAAGAGTATTCTTCCTTTTTCCTACCTAATTCTCTCAGTTTAGGATTTAATCTATTCAACAGTTTCCCCGAATTTCTGGTTAAGGTAGCCAAAGATAAGGCCTCCTCTCTAAAGTTTTTTACTTCTTTATTGTATTCCTTTCTGTTTTTGATTCTTGCTTCTACATCTCTTATTAGGTTTAAGTCGGGTTTTTCCTTTTCCTCTTCCCTACTTATCTGCGATTCTAATTCATCTATTCCATAGATTTTGTAGTCGGAGCCTTTTTCTAAAGATTCCATAGCCAATTCAATTTCTCCTAAGAATCTAGCGGCATCTCTGATGGTTTCCCTGACTTCTTTTTGTTTTTCCTGTTCTTCATTAAGTAGGTCTAAAATTTTCTTATTAGCCTTAGCAAGAACCTTTTCCTCTGCCGAAGTAGGGTTATCCAAATCAATATCGCCTTGGGCAACTCTAGTTTGAACATCTTTTCTTCTCTTTCTTTCCTCTCTTGCTGCCTGTAAAGCATTTCTATCATATAAAGACTTAATATCTGGTAATTGTTGTTTAAAAGACTCTCTTGCTAAGGCTTTGATATTTCCTTTCTTTTTCTGCAATTCGTCAATTAATCTATCTTGGGCTTCTAATGTAAGGTCTAATTGTTTTAAGTTGCCTTCAATTTCGTTCTTTTGTCCACGAAGAGTTTTGTATGCCTCTTCTAACTTACGGGAATTAACATCTGTTTTCTTTCTTCTTATCCCACTAGCGGTAAATGCATCTCCAAAACCCAAAGAAATTTCTTCTTCCCTTTTTCTTCTTGATTCATCCTTTTTCTTTCTTGCTAATTTTTTTGCTCTTGCTATGTCTGCACCTCTAATTTTGGTATTCTTAGCATTCTCTGGTAAAAAATTATGACGATTGTAATGAAGATAAAGAAAAGCCTTTTCAAAGGTAAGAGTTTCTCCGTTTCTATCCTGAAACTCATCGTATGTTTTACTGGCTAACTCTTTGTAATTTTCAAAGAGTTCAGTGAGGTTAATTTCAGGATTTAGTTCAATTTCTCGTTTTTTATCTTTAATTTCGTACCTGCGAATATTTTTGGGAGAAGAATCTCCCTCACTAAAAATTGAAAAATCCTCATCTGTTGTTAAGGTGGCTCCTGCATCCCTTTCCGAATCATAGGCTCTTTCTTCTAATTCACCTCTTTCTTGAGTTGTTTTCTTAGGTGCAGGTGGGACTTGGGGTGGAAGAATAACATCTCCACTCTCATTTTCCTCGGTAAAATCATAATTTGATAATAAATCAAGATTTTCCGAAAGACTGAGTGCTAGAATATTGTACGCAGTAGAAGACTTTTGTTTATCAATAATTCTATTGTAGGCAGTAATGTTTTCAAAATCAAAACCTGTTGCTTTGCTATCATCAACAATGATTTTAATGTCTCCCGATAACTCGGTAAGAGGCACTAAGGCTCTCTGTGCAAAACTAAAATTGTTGAACAGGGCTTTATAGCGGCGATACATTTCACGGCTTGCGTCTTCGCCCTCTCCCGTTTCTCGCCTTTCTTTGTCTTCCCTCTGCTCTCTTTCTTCTCGCTCTTTTTTGGTTTCCGCTTTGCGGAGAAGAAAGGTCAAGAAAAATCACCACGGGATGTTTTCTTTACGGCCTCTTCGCTTTGGGGGAAGAGTAATCACATCGGGAATATCCCGACTTGAAGGTGCTGGTTTTGGAGTAGTGTCCATAGGGACACCTGCAATATCCAAGTTTCTTTCCATTTTTTTGCTCATAGCGGCATTTTGATTTAATGCCTTAACTTGTGCTAACTCTTTGCGTAATCGCATTTCCCTTTGTTTCATATCTTCTGTCATAGAGCATCACCTAAATCGCCTTTGGTTCTAACTAGAATATCAATAATTTCCTGTGTGGACATTCCTCCAATTTTATCCATAAGAGCGTCCATCAAATCTGTTCGGGTCATTTCTGCCAACCTTTCCCTTTCTTCTCTCGTTGATTCTTCTTCATATTGAAATAGGTCTTCTTCACCCAAAGCCCTATCTTTAATATTTAAGTCTTCAGCAGGATTACCTCCCTTCATTCTAGTTTGGATAGGTCTTTTGGTTTTTCCAGTCATAACCTTTTCGGGAATCTCCTTCCCCCCTCCAAGTTTGCCTTTTCTATCTCTTGCCGCTTTAATAATTTCTTCCCAGTTATTCATCATGGAATCCTCCTTTCGTTTCTTGTATCAACATTTTGGTTTCCAGCCTCTTGTGGTAGGCCAGACATTCGCTTATCTGGCCCTACGCTCATCCTGCTTTTATTTCTTGTGGCTGGTGGATTTTCTTGGGGCTTTGAACCTGCTCCTTCTGCAAACATTCTTGCCTGTTCATCTAAATCTCTTTGGTCTAAGTTTGAACCTGCGAGGGGGTCTTTCTTTGTTGGTTCATCTCCAGTTTCAGTAGGAGTTTGTTCAGGTTGAGGTTCAGGTTTCTTGAAAGTAAAGTTTCCATCTTCATCCATTTCTACCTCAAAGCCAAGATTCTTTGTAGATGCCGCAATACCAACTTCCAACTCTCTCTTACGAAGAACAGCAATTTCATCCTCTTCTTCGCTTGGTGGAAGTTTTAAATCCCAGTCAGTGATACCAAATTGCTTCGTCAAGAATGGGAAAACATAATTGTTATATACATTTTGAGCCATTTGTACTGCTCTGTTTGTGACCAAAATCTGCATACCTTCATTATTCAAGCCACCGCTTGTAGTGTTGTCAGCCATGAAGACTTTGCTTACACCATAGAAGGCAGAGATTCTGTCTCTCAAATCATCTTTGACGGAAACATAATCCATTTCTTTGAGACTATCCATAAACTTAATCCACTCAACAGAACCTTTTCCTCCTTCTGCTTCAATCCCCATAACAGGAATAAAGTGTGGGTCTGTCTCCATTTTTTCTTTAACAGAACGCCAAAAGGAACGCATTGAATCCATGTTGCGAGTCTGCACCGCCAAAAGACCTCTCGGCATACGGCTCTTTGTGTAGGATGAATTGACATAATTCTCCATAGCAAGAAGAGTTGTGATGTGATTATAGAGGGTGATGATAGGCGATAGGCCGTAGAGTCGGGAGGGACTATACTTGCTGAAATGAAGCACCTCTCCCTTGATGAAATACTGGTCTTTGCCCCCGACACGGTTCACATAATGAACAGGGTGCAGAGTGCTTCCACATTCTTCACAATTTTCATGCGGTTCCATAGCCAAAAAGTTTCGGTGATTAACGCAAGTAAAACCCTTTGTTCCTCTTTGTCCTAATTCATCAGAATAAATAGCCATGCTCACGGGGTCGCCACGATAAATTTCTTTAATTCTATGCATTCTAATTTTTTGATTCCCGTCAATAAAGTATTCTTTAACAAGAACAATATAAGCATCATCCATAATGTTGAGGTCATCTTCTAATTCTTTAAAAACATCAATAAACAATTGTTCTGCTTTATTTACATATCCTTCAATAAACTTCTCTGCATATTTTAATTGCTCAACATCAGGAATTTTAAGGTCAGTGCTTTCACATCGGGAACATTCTTTTACAGGACGCTTATGTTCCTTTCCACAATTATTACACCTTGCTTCGTATGCTTTTTCCCAAACATAACCTCTTCGGAAAATTTCCTGTTTAAGTTGTGTTATGCAGGTTCTAGCAATAACAGAATTTTGAACAATGTGATAAATAATCGGTGCGGTCATTAGGTTATTCTGTTGCCTTTCTTGAATACCTATATTGTAAATTGACCTATCCTCTGGTTTGGGAGTTGTTCTTCTAAATAGATTAGAAAAACTGAAACGACGCTTTTCATCTGCCATGCTCGCCGCCCCCTCTCATACCCCTACAAGAAGTCCTCTTTATCAACATGCCCCTTCATCCCTCTTTGAAATTTCATAATATCGCCCTAATATGGCTTAGTCCAAAGCAGGGCTTCATCAATTTGACAAGTAAAACACCTATTGGCAATTGTTTCTTTTTTACATCTTCTACAAACAGTAGCGTATCTAATTCTTTTAGGTAGTTTTGTTCTTACTTTATGTTTGAAAATATCGTAGTGTTGGCGAGGCATTTACAACACCGTTCCAATTTGTTCCATAGAATCCATAACAGACATTTTACAATTATCAGTATATTTTTGAATATCTTCAAGGTTAATATTCTCTTTAGCCCAATCAAAACCTACATGGTCTTTATGGTTTTCCCACTTCATTAATTTGAAAATTTCATCACATCGGCCTTTATACCAATCGCTTTTCTTGTATGATTTCTTCATGCGAATCAATTCTAAAAGCAACTTAGCATTACCTTTCTTTAATCGGAAATGGGGTAAGCACTTTGTTAGAAGACTGGCTACATCGTCTTGAGAATAGAAGTTTAGCCGATTGATAAGCCGAGTATCTTGGGGTGATTTTTGGTCAAGGTGCATCCGACCAAACCCAATTGACTTATGCATTTCTAGCATGAATGCTTTTCCTCTTTCGCCCGTAGCAACCAAGCCAACTCTTGGATTCATTTTACGGTCAAGAGTAATGTAGCCATCCGAGTCAATAAATGCCGCCGTGTATGCCCAAATGTTTTTCTTGATTTCATCAGGCATTTTGTAGAATGCACCATCAACAGAAGCAATCCCAAGTTTCTTAATTTCATTTGAAATGACCTTGGGGCTTGAGGCTTTGTGTAAATCGGTGGGCATCATGTCGTGAATCATTCTTGCACCAATACCGTGATTTTCACAAACTGTCTTGAGAATGAAATCTCGTTGTCTCTCCTTCTTTGATTTGACCAGAGATTGATTCGTAATTTTAGATAGGCTTTCTCTAAAAGACTTCTTGGCTTTTTTCATTTCCTTTGACAATAAGGCGTAGTCTTTTCCGTAGGCCATATTGTTTTGTTCCGTTTCTGCTTCCCAGTATTTACAAAGAGAATCAACAACTTCTCTTCTTTGTTCTACTAATTTCATTTTGTGCAACTTTCGCAAGTCTTTTTCATTGAAACGCATTTTAAGGAGAGGGTTCTTATACGGGGCAACCCAATAAATTGAGTCAATGCACTTAAATAAATGGTCTGAATAGGCATCTATCATTGTGTCAATTGCCTTCGCCATATTCTCCCTGTTGTCTCCCTTCAACTTTCTGCGAGACATTCTCATTTGTTTGATGAGGTCGGGTATGTTCCTTTCTTCTACAACATATTCTTGAGGAAATTCATTAAGCATTTTTCTTGCTTCACTTGCGTTAATTTTTAACACATCGCATAGCGTATTAATTTCATCATACTCGGACATAACAAAGTCCGAGTAAAGAGTCTTGAAAACCTCGGTGTCAGCATCCCTGTTTGCCTCTTCCTTGATTCTTTTTTCTTCTCTTCTAATTTCTGCCAATTCTTTGGCCTTTTCGGAGATTTTATCATACTGTTCTGCGGTAGGCACAATATCACCTCAAAAGTTCAAACCGATTCCACGATAGCCTGTCCTTACAGGCTTCGCCTCCTCAAAGAGTCCCAAATCGTCAAGAAGTATGAAGTTATCCGTGGCTTGATAAGTAGCGGCATTTGCTAAAGCAAGGCTCATCACCATATCGTCATGTGCGCCAACACCCTCAAACTTGCCTCTTTCGGTGATGGCAAACATGGATAACTCCTCAATCAAAGTAGAAGAAACCCGCCGACTTTCTTCATTGCCGTAGGGGAAATTCATTTTGCCGTTCTCAAGGGTCATTTGAAGATTAAGAATAATTTCTTGCTTTTTTCTTCTGGTGGTATTGAAGTCGTGAATATTTAAATCAGCGACTTGGCGTAATTCTTGAGTAAATGATTTGGCAAAAGTATTTGTTTCAAAGAGGATTGCTTCTGGACGAAATAGTTGCCCGATAATTTTGACCTTCTGTATGTTTTCTCGGAACTGAACATTCTTGGCTCTATCAACATAAATAATAGATTTATTTTCGTCTTCGTCCATCTCAATAACAGTAATCACATTGTAATCTCCGTCTGTTGAAATGGCGGGGTCAACACCTACAAAGTATTTCATGCCCTCTCTACGATGTGGTTTTAGAACCAAATCCTTGTTCTTCGCCGCATCTAAATATTCAGGATTAAACAAAGAAGTTCCTGTTGAAATTGGAACACACATATATTCCCGTGTGAACATCATTGAGCCAACTTCTGCTTTACGAGCCATCAATGCTTCATAGTTCCAACGGTCAGGCCATAAAGGTTCATTGAGAGAATTTAGGCAGGGATATGTTCTCACTGTATATGCGGGATTCTCTGCAAGTTGCTGATAAATATCCGTGTAAGAGAACGGAGTTCCAATAACACGGAGAGAAGCGGTATGGTGAAGTGTGGGAATCATATCACCATAAAACCAATCGGTCACCTTTTGAATACCAGTCATACTAAACTCTTTCAAAGGGTCGTCAATAACAATTTCTTGTGGGTGCAAACCACGAATCTGCGAGCCTACTGAACGCTCAAGGATTTGGTTTCCATTGGTGAGAGTAATGTTTCCGATAGCCCAACCCCTCGCAGGTTTAAATTTCTTGAGCATTGGGTGGGTGAACATTTTGTCAATGTCCCTCATGTGAACAAGAGTCTGCTTTTGGTTAGAAGAAATGTAAAGCATTTGAAAAGGTGGCTCCTCAAAAATAAGTTTCCACACAACCCATGAATGCATAAACACTGATTTACCGTGGTCGCGTGAACAGATGATAACTGTTCTTTGGGTGCTGTTCATTAACTCATGCCATTCCTGAATGTAGGAAGGAAAGTCAAAGCCAAGAACATTTTGAAAGAAATAAGGGAATGAGTTTTTGGATAACTTCATATCCATTTCATGTTCAAAGTTAAATGTGTCTAATTCCATTAAGATTCCCCAGACATCCTTTTTCTTCTTTCTTCTAATTCATTTGCTATTTGCTTGCCTTCAAGCACCATATCATCTACAATGTCATTATAGTCATATTCAAGGTCAGTATCATTATTTATTGCTAGTCCTTTAGGAACATTTCTTTCAAGTCTATCTAATCTATCTAGTGTTGAGTTTATGGGGCCAAATTCTAGGGGGCCATCTGGAACTTCTGTTCTATATGCTTGAATTTCCAGAACAAATGATTCTTCAAGCCATTCTCTCAAATAGCGGTCTTTAAAATTATTTGCTGCGGATATCAATTCTTCTATATTTTCTCTATCTTTCTGATATTTTTCGGCTAAATCACCTAACTCGCTTAAAGCAACTGTTGCTCTAAAATCACCCTGCGTCCCAGTCATCAACTGCGCCCTGTGTGTTTCTTCATGCATAATAGACTCCAATGCACTATCAAAATCAAATTTAGGGCCTAAATATATCTCATCATCTGCGGCGTCATACGCCGCCGTTCTTGGAGGCATATCCCTACCAAAACGAATTTTTATGATGTCAAACCAACTCATCACGAATCCCTTGCACTTCTAAAAATATTCGCAAAGGCTCCTTCAATATTAGAAACTCTTGCATCAAAACCTAAAAGTAATCTCTTAAGTTCTTCTAAATCAACATTCTCCCCACCGACAAATTCATACACGATTTCTTTCATGTCGTTAATTGTGTCGGCCATTTCGCTTAATTGCTTAACCAACTCTCGGCCATCTTGTTTTAGCCTATCATCTGTCATCTTACGAACCATTAACAATTCCACCTTTTTCTTGCTGCTCTTGCTTTTTCACTATAAGTTCCATCTGCTCGCTTAAATCCTCTTGACCTTGCACAAAAACTCTTTCTCCTTTTTGCTGCTTTACTTCCTCTTTTTAATTTACTTGGTTTAGTGGTCACCGGAGGTTTAAGATTAGAACCTTGTTCACGCTTGAATTTAGCACGACCCTTAGCACTTAATCCACCCGTTCTTGCGTGAATCTTTTTATTGTAGCCTTTGAAGGGCTTCTTTTTCTTTTTAAGAATTTCCTGCCAATCACTCATAAGCATCACCTAACATATAGCCCAGTTTTTTTCCTGCTTGAATATCGCTTGGATAATGGCTTCCCATTTGCATTCTTGATAGTGAGATTTTATCAGCCATCGCTTTGAGTTCTTTTTTCTTTTCGGGGAATTTTTTGCCCAATACTCTTTCCAATCCATGCGCCAACATGGAATGTCCACTGGGAAACGCTGGTGTGTCGTCTGTTTTAGTCTTTGTTGTTGAAATTTTGTCCGAGACTTGGTATGGGCGGGGTCGCATATATTTCATTTTGAGAGTCATAGCATAGTAGTTTGTGTCTCTCATAAAATCTCTGTATTCTTCTTTATCAACATCAACCACTTTAAACATTTCAACATCAGGTTTCAAATCAGCATCCTTCATTTGTTTGGGGTTTAATTCTTTCTTCTCCATGACTTTTAGAATAGCAGGAATTTCCATCTCTTCTTTTGGATAGGACATTTTAGGTATGTCAATTTTAATTTTAGGATTGCGGTCAAGCATTTTCTTTTTCTTAGCAGAGAGCGTTCCTTCCCACTTCTCTTTCTTGAGGATAGAAAACCAATTCAAGCCCCCTTCCTCCGTTTGTAAGTTTTACAGGCGGCGCAAGTAGGGCGGCATCTACGCTTCTTTCCTTTAGAAGCATCAGCCCGACCACACGGTTTAGGGCCTCCTTTTTGATTACAGGTTCCGCAAGCAATCCATCCTCCTTGCGTTTTACCACCCTTTGTTTGCTTTCCCCCTCTCCGTGAAAACCATCCATGAAGTCCCGACTTCTTTTCTCTTGCGAAGTTATCTCCGCCTTTGAGGACTTCTTTCCAAGACATGGTATCACTTCTTTCTTGAAACCTTTCCTCTTCGGCATTGAACCATGTAGCCGGATTTGTATGCGGAACTTTTCAGCCCATACTTTTTATCGGCTAACTTAGCGCAACGGTCTTTCTTTTCGCCTTTGCTGTTATGGGTAGCGGTAGCCTTCTTTTTCTTCAATTCGTCAAACCAGCCGCCCGATGAATTAACCATCCACTTTTGCACTTGGTCTTGAAAGCCTATTCCTTCAATGGCTTCTCTTGCGTCCTCCGGTAATTTTTCTTTGTTCATATCAACAAACCCCTTTTTTCTGTAAGAAGACGAAACATTGGGATTCATGATGTTTATGTAAAGAGTGGTTGAGCCTTTCTCCGATAACAACTTATCAATCAAAATGGTGGTTAATCCTCTCCCCCTGTATTCACTACGAACATGGACACCCGCACCAAGTAAAACATTTTTGTGCTTGGAAAACCCGATAACTCCCACAGGTTTGTTCTCATAATACGCCACGAACATTCTTGCTGGTGCAGTAGCCCAAACTGAATCAGTGGGAATACTACGGTATCTCATTCTCCGTTTGGCATAGTCAAAATAGCCATCATTTTGAAACTCCTTCACCGCTTCTTCTTCGGACATCTCTTTGAAAGTAATGTCGGATGGAGAGAAGTTTTCGGGCATAGTATCATCTCACATATGCCTTAATCAAATACACCTGTTCCTCGGTAATGCCGTGTTCCTTTCCAATGTTTGAATGAGAATCAACCGCCTTCACGATATTCTCAACCTCAAGGTGGCTAAGGTCAATATTTTCTGCCTTATACATCAAATCAATTAAACCATCATATCCTTCATGGTTCGCTCGGAATCGTGGCGTGATAACTTCTTTACCCATAGCCTTTCTAATCGCATTGTGGGCTTTCAATAACTTGGTCAAAACTTCAGGCAACTCATCATCAATTTCCGTAAGAGTCCTCATTAATTTATTGTATTGAGTTTTCATTGGCCTAGTCCTTGTCAAAAGACCTTGGTTCATTTCAAGGAAAGGATAGAGAGCAAAAATAGGATAGGCAGAAACCTTATCGCTGTTAAATTTCTTGGCTCTCGCTCGGATTGGTGTACCTTCCAAATCATCCTTTGCCCTATCCCTATCATCTTCCCCTCTTGTTTGCTCAATAAAATACATGAGGATAGCGGCAACGGTGTTCAAGTTCTCTTCTTTCTTTCCGAAGATTTTTGTTAATGCCTTTGCTGCAAGTTTAGCACTCTTAATTGTCTTATCATTAACAACAACAACTTCATCAATAAGAGTCAAGAAAGAAGTTAAGGCATTCATTGTTCCTTGAGTGATTTTTGTGCCAGCAGTGCGAGACAACTTGGTTGAGACATTTCCTAACATAGTTTTATGCCCTAATTCATTACCAATAGCAGTTAAGGCTTTTATTCCAACACCCGACATATATTTTGGATAAGCAATAGGAGTTTTACCAGATAAGAAAGGTTCAAGGTAATATTCATTACACGCTTCAATAAAATCGGCTAATGCTTTTCCTACGCCTTCATCACTAATACCAGAAATTAATCTCCCCTGTCTTGCAGGAATTGAAGGTCTTTGATTTAGCAAAGAATCTAATTTTCTCTGCGCTACCACTGACCTTCCTCTTTTAAGCCTTTGAACCTCGGCTCTACTAACTCCTTCTGTTTTCTGCGTTCCTTTTTGGGTTCTAGCGTATCTAATAAATGAATAACGCTGAGAAGTAAATAATATATGAAGAGCATCAAAAAGATTATTTAAGTCTTCTGCGGGAGTTAGGCCATCCTTCCACTCAGCAACAATTTCCGGCCCTTTGTATTGATAACTAACAATTGATTCTTCGGAATAAGGTTCCTCTCTAATATCCATTTTGGCTTCTCCTGTAATATCCAAAGTAAAGTCTTCAAGAGCAGTAGGTAATTTTTTAATTCCTAAAGCGTTGCCTCTTCTTGATTTATATACAGAAGCAGGTAAAATATATTCACTTCTATCTAAAACATATGAGTCTTCAATTTCCCTTAACCACTTATCTGCTTCGGAAACAAATTCTAAATTAGCCCCCTCTTTCAATTCCTCAATTGCTCCTTTAAGGATTTCCTTGCTCTCTTCATTGAGAGCGATAAGTTTCTTATTTTCTGCTAATTCAATAGCAAGAAGAGGGTCAAGTGAGGCGGCAATTTCTCTCAATTCGTCCTCTATGTTTTCGGGAGCATTTTCAAACTCTACATCATCAGCAAGAAGTTCATCCATTTCTGCAACGGCATAGGTCTTACTCTGTGCGGGAACATTTGCACTGCTTTCCCCACTCCCTCTCAACTTACCACTTTCAAATAGCGAGGTTCGGGCATCTGTTCCAACCTTTCCTTCCGTAGCGGTTTTTGTGCTTTGAAATTCCACTGCTTCTTCGGCGGCTTCGTAGCGAGCGATAGCGTCAAGCATTCTGTCCCAAGCATCCACTTGATATGGGATTCCTTTGACTCTATCAATTTTGACTAAATATTCAAGATTAGCACTTTCCATTTGTGATTTAAGTTTTGCTAAATCCTTCTTATAATTTTCTTCTTTTTCTTTGATTTCAGTCTCCATGTCTTGATAAACAAGGAGTTGGGCTTCATATCTTTTAGAGGGACTAAGCACCTCTTCATCAGAAGACTCAAAAGTAATGTCTCTACGACTTCCTAGTAGTTTATTCATTTCTTTTTCAAGGTCTTTTGACATTAACGCATAAACATCTGTATTTTCTGCTTCTGTTAGGAGTTTATCCAAAGCGTCTTTTACTTTCTTATATTTAGGTACAACAGATTCCCAATGAGTGTATATGCTTTCTCTTACGGTAGCCTTTGACATATCCGTGGCACCGATAAACTTGGCCTTATCAACGGTAATGAGTTTGCTTCTCTTAGCGGCTCTTTCATCGGCGGCTTTCTTTTTCATTTGGCTCTTGATTCTTTTGACATTTTTAATAACAATTTCTTTTAAATCTGGAGTAATCAACCTAAGATAATTTTGATAAGAGTTTTCAATTCTACTGTTTGAAAACATCACGCCTCTCTTGTTTTCGGTAAAAATAGATAAATCTGGGTTCCCCACCCTAATTCTAGGATAGTCTTTTTCTAAGTTTGAAATAGGAACGCTTTTGCTGGTAAGTCCCAATTCTCCCATAGCATCATAGAAGGCCTTTCCTTTTTGACCCATACCAGCCTGTGGTTTAGGAGTGCTTCTTTCTCCCATACCTGCTTCTAATTCCCTGTATAGTTTAGCCTTGATTTTTTTGGCCTCTTCTGCATCGGGGTATTGTTCAGCAATTGCGCTATTCCACTTACGACGCAAAAGGCGGCGTGTTGCTTTTTTACCAGTCGCCCAACTTTTAAGGTCTGCATCAGTAATATCCGAAAATTTCAAATCATTCACCACCAGTTAGTAATCCTTTTTCTTTGAAGCCTTCAATAGCCTGTAAAATTGCTTTCTCCTGCGTCCCTCTGGCTAATTTAAGATAATCTTTTCCGATGGCTTCTAATCTATCTTCAACTGATTTGAACATAAACTCTCTCATATTTTTCAAAATCGGAAGCATTTTTGTATTCAGTTCGTCAATAAGTGCGGCCTTGTCGGATGGTTCCTGTTCATCGGCAATCTGTATTAAGGTTTTCTTGACCAGCCCTGCGTCGGGGTAGGCTTGCATCAATTCATTGAGATTGCTCAAAAATGCCAAACTGTTCAAGGGGTCTATCCTATCCATAAAGGCTTGCGAACCCGAAGCCATTTCTGTGGTTCTTTTGATTTCTTCAGGGGTAAGGCTTCCGACATAGTTTTGAAAATTAGACTCTCTTCCTAAAAATCCTCTAATGCGGCTAATTTGCCCAGAAAAACCAGAAACATCAATCTCCCCTAAATCTTCAAGGTATTCAATGAGGCTACCGATTTTAATTGTTTCTTCTTTTCCAAAGGATTCAGTATCATCATCAAATTCAGCAAGAGTAATAGCATATCTAGCAGTAGGAGTAATAGTTTTCTCTTCCGAAATTTTTACAGGCATAGACTCTTCCCCATCAGCATTTAGAGGCACTAGGCGAATTTTACCGAACACTTCGTCAAAGCCTTCTTGGTCTAACTTTTCCTCTTTTCTAAAATTATCAAGAATCTCCTTTAATTTTTCTCCCTCTTGAACGGTAAGTGTCTCGGTATCTGTACCAAACCTGCTTAATCTTAATTCCTGCGCCTTATTTCTTAAATCGCCAGTAAGTTCATTTCTTTGAATGTAAGTTCTAATTTGCTTTCTTCTACTTTTTTTGTTTGTTGAAAGATTTTCTAATCCTTCAAAGTCTCGCTCATTTAATTCTAACTGGCTGTCATTTCCTTGGTAAATGTTGAAAATATCATCATAAATAGCATTCATCGCTTCCTTCTCGGAAGTAATTTCCATCTTCACGCCCTCAAATAGTCGCTCAAACCAGTTTTCTTTGCTAAAACCACTCAAAAGGATTTTGTTTGCATAAGGATTTAGTCTCAACTGAGAAAGCGAAGACCTTGATTTGATAGAATTAGCGTCATTCTTTAAAAGGAAAAGAGAAGGGGGAAGAACATCAATAAAACCAATTATGCCCTCTTCTGTCTTTGCAGTAGTTTCCACTTTTCTGGGCATAAAAACGCCTTTTGCCCCCGGAAGGCCAGCAACAACATCAAAATAGTTATTGACTTCGGTAATTGTGTCTATTTCAGCAGCCTTGAATACAACTTTTCTTGCGTGAAGGGCTTGAAGTTTGGTTTTTGCATCGTCTTCTCTTGCTTTTATGCCTAACCCCGACAAATCTGGCCCAAATGGTCGGGCTAATTCGGTAAAGTCTTTTTTGAATTGCTCATTTGAACGCAAAAAGTCCAAAAATTCTTTGCCGTCAAGGAAATTTGTGATAAGTTTCTCGTCTGAACGCTCTCCAACATTAGTTTCCCCTTGTCCTTGACGAATTTCGTAAGTTTTTGCGCCAAATTCATCCACCTTTTGCTCAAACTCTTTCTTTTTTTCCTTCGGGAATGCGAAGGTAAGCGTAAATCCACCAAAATTTCGCAAAAATGTTTTCTTTTTTGCATTGAAGTCTCTAGCAGTTCGCCTATACTTATCCCCTTTTGGCGTGGTCATTGTTGATATGCGAGTATGCAACTTATTTAGCCTATTTTTTTCGTCATCGGTAAGTTCACCGCTTTCTTTTTTGTCCAAAAGAGCCAAACCCTCGTCAAGAATTTGAATTTTCAAGTCATCGGCTTCATATGAAATTGTTTTTCTTAAGGTAGCAAGGTTCTCTTTGAGTTTTTCTAATGGATAATCCGTGGGTGGGGTATTTTGCATAACCATAAGAAAGGTTTCTAATTGCTTGCTTTTTTCCCTATCATCAACTTGTCGGAGAAAATCCTTAATGAAATGATTTCCTCGCAATTCTTTTTTTCCTAAAGTCCGAATAAGGCGACGAAATGCTACATCATCCTTGAGCATTTCAATAAGGCCAGCCCTATTTCTAGGTAAAGACTTTAGAATTTCTGTCCACATATTTTCACCTGCGTTTGGGAGTGCGGCTAATGTAAATCGGCGCATTTTCTGAATATGACATTTCTCTTAACTCTTCTGCCTCTTGCCCACATTCTCCATAGTCATCCAAAATTTCACTAATTTTGTAATATGCCCAGTTAGGTGCGTTGGAGCCTTCTTTTCCTTTCTCGGAATAAAACGATTGTAAGTCGCCAACCAATATTTTACATGGAGAATTCATTCTTCTTCTGGACATCGCAGAAACATTTGACTTGATTCCCTTTCGGTCATAATGTTCTTGTAAATCTCGCATTAACTCACTGTATGCTCGCTTTAATTCCATACAGCAAGTCTCGGAAGGATTAAAATCAATATTCTTCAAAATATTTCTCCAACTCATGTTAATCAATCTCTCATAGACTCTTGCAGTTTCTTCTTAAATTCTTCTAATGTGGCTTCAGCCTGTTTAATGGTGTCGTCCTGCATCCCTTCAATAAGTTTTCTTGCATCTTCTAAAGGATAGCCAGTTTCTTGATTCATCTTAACCGCCGCCTTTTCAATATCTTCATACAACCTATCCATCAAGCCTTGTATTTTTTCAATTTGTTCTAAATAAAAAGAATATTCTCTTTCGCCTTTAATTATGTTTTCCCAACTCATTTTATCACTCCATACTCTCTCGCTTTTGTAAATATTTGATTATCTGTAGCATTGTCTTATCAAACTCCTGCTTTTTACCTAAAGCCTCTACCAACATTTTAACAATATTTTCATCTTCGTTTTCTTTAGAAATATTGTATGCTGATATTAGAGTTTTGCCCAAATTTAAAGATGCCTGTCCTGATTCTGCTAAAAGTTTTTCTATTCTATCCATATAACTCATTGTAATCTCTCCTTACGAATTTACATCTCTATCTACTTCATCAAACTCTTTTTCCATGTTTTCAAGAACCTTTACAATACTACTAGGTATGTCATTTTGATGTTCGGAAAAACCTTTGAAAGTGTCAAGTTTTAATTGACCAACTAAAATCATATAATCCGCACTTTGGCTATTTGGAATATCGTCAATTATTTTTAATATCGCTCTGCGAAGAGATTCTTCACTTCTTTCCTTTAACATAGCCTGTTCTATCTGCTCATTAAGTTCGCTCTCGTTATCAGCAAAATAATTTGCCAAAAATAAACCACGCTGAATATCAGTTGATTTAGGATAATTGAAATCTTGAATTCTAGGCAAATCATAATTTTTCAAAATATCTTTCCAACTCATTGTAATCATTCCTCTATTAATCTTGGTTGCCCATCTTGTTCAAAAATTCCCAATTTAATAATTTTTATTGGATATCCCATCATATTAGAGGATGGTGATGTTCTTTTAGAAATTACCAAAGTTTCTCCATTAAAACCATGAAACGGCTCAGCAAAGTCAATAAATACATCTGTATGTTTATTATAGACAATAATATAATCTTTATATTTTACAGATTTTACATCGGTATATTTTTTCTGTCTAATCATATCCATAACCATATTTTCTAATTCTTTAGGGATGCTTTCTGAAATTCTTACTTCTGTTTTTGTATTTTCTCCATCTAGTTTTTTAAGGCGAGCCGCAATAGACGCAAAACTTTGATTCTTCAATATATTTTCCCAACTCATTGTAATCTCTCCTGCATTTAAAAATCTGGAAAATTATATCTTCTCATAAAAGCAAAACCATCCATAGGCGCACCAAACTTCGGGTCTAGTTTCATTATCATACTAAAGACAGATTTATCCACGCCTTCTCTACCCGCTAGAATAGTTCCATTTTTGTAGTTCTTATGTGTCAAATTATTTTCATCGTAAATTTTCTTCAAATCCGAAACTATCCTATCCCATTGTTTGACTCCTTCATCAGTAGTCCAGTCAGCCACCGTTCCTGTTTGAGCAAAATCCCTTTCAATTTGCCAAAGTAAGCCGCCTTGCACCTGTTTCCTTCTCATCAAACTCTCAACTTCTTTTGGGTTTTGGTATATGTATGAGTCATCATACATCTCTTCGGGAACATCTTCTATCGGCCTTAGTTTAACAATATTTTTCCAACTCATTGTAATCTCTCCTGCATTAAAATTTCTAAACTACCTTCAATATTTAAATTATGTAGTCCCCTAATTACATCAGCAAGTTGCCCAGAAACCTTTGCTACCAATTGATTGTAAGATGCCCCGTATTTATCTTCTTCAGGCATAGGAGTTCTTTTACCCCCTGCGGAACCCGCAGAAATAAATTTTTGGGAGTCTTCTAATGCATTCTGTATATCAACTAAAAGGTCTATTGCTTTTTGTTTATTTCCCAAAACTTCTTTTAAAGTATTTTTCCCTTTGACTATATCTTCCCAACTCATTGTAATCTCTCCTATGCTAAATGTTCTTGTGCTTCTTTCAAAGCCTTTTCTGTTTGTTCTATTAATTGTGTTTTTGCAGAAGAAGGGGGTAAATCGTTAATGATTTCTAGGGCTTCTTTAATTTTTTCAATTGCGCCCATACCCATTCGCATTCTAATTTCTTCTTTCATTTCATCTCTTTTCATCGTAATTTCTCCTGCATTTCCAAATAAGGTTTAATGTATTTCTCATGAAAGTTTTCTCTATTTACAAATGGTTGCATAGCATCAAGAGAATCTTCTAACTTTGCTTTTTGTTCTTCTGTCAATGCAGTTGTGCTTTCTAAATACTTTCTTTGTTGAGTAATAAAATTCATATTATTTTTGTTTTTCAATATATCTTTCCAACTCATTGTAATCTCTCCTGCATCATTCTTTCAATAAATTTCCATCGCCAACATATTTGTCTTTTAGTAGGGTTTGTAGTTTTTCGGCCTCTTTTTCCGCTAAATTAATTGCTTCTAGCACTGTTCTTGATTGTTGAAAAACCTCGCTATTTTTATCAAAGTATTTCCCCATTCTGTTAGCAACTTGAAATACTATTCCCATTGAACCAGCAAAATCAATATCCTGTAAAAATTCATCCATGATTTTTTTAAGATATTTTTCTTCGTAAGGAGGAACAGTTTCTCCATATATATTTTTCATTTTGATAACATCTTCCCAAGTCATTGTAATCTCTCCTGCATTTATGGCGCATCTTGTTCTCTATCAAAATATTCATATTGTTTTGGTCTTCTCATGCTTCTAGTTCCTTTAACCTTTTTCGCAGGATTTACTCTTTGAACGGTTTGCATGGGGGGTAATTTGAAAGTGAATGTTTCATTTTTATTTTGGGGAGAACTATACTTTACCATAACTTCTGAAATTTCTGTTGGGTAAGCATCATCAGCGTAGTCGGGAGTATCTTCTCTATCTTTTTGAGTCTTAATGGAAACTTCATGCACTTCTACATTATTAGATTTCAAAGCCAAGTTTAACTTATCTTTTAGTTCTTCACTTTTAACTTGCCCTCTCCTTACTTTACGATGTAAGTTGTAATTGTAGCGGTCTTTTTTGAAATCTCTGCTATCTTCAAAATATTGAATTATTTTCTTTTCAATAGTAATCTTTTCTTTACCTGCGCTCATTTCTTCGGGCGCAAATTTTCTACCCAATGTTCTCGCTTCTCTTAAATCTACTTTTAAAATACTTTTCCAATTCATTGTAGTCTCTCCTGCATCCTAAAATCATCTTGTCTGCTTAAACTGTTCAATAATTCAGTCATATCAAAATCAGGGTTATCTAAATCTTCTTGAGTTAATTGATTAAGAGCATCATCAATTGTTTCTTCCAAAAGTTCCTTTTGTCTTCGGTATTCAGCCTCAATGAACTCTTCCTGCATCTCTTTAAAAATAGCAATAGAATTACTAATGTCGGAATATTTATTAAAATCAATTTGATTTGGGTCTAGTTTCAATATACTTTGCCAACTCATGCTAATCTCTCCTGCATTTTACTCTTAATATCAAGCCAAATCTCAGGATTGTTCTGTGCAAGCACTTCTTGAACAATTTGCATCTGTGCGATAACGATAGTGTCTTGTCTCTTGTGAACGAGTTTGCCCTTGAATTCCATCATATACTTCAAAGACTCACGAATTTCTCTGGCTAACTTGGTAAGTGCATCAATCATCTTAGGGTCTAAATCGTTGCCCAATTCATTGAACACTTGGTCTAAACGGTGGTCTAAACGCTGAACATTGTTAGCCAGCATATCAACCTCATTAACTTCCTTTTTCGCAATCATCATAGCCGCATTCTCTTGAACAATCGGTGTCAAGTGGTGCTTCATGTGGCGTTGCACTTGCGCTTTCGTGGTGTCAAGTGCTTGAGCGATTGCCTCCGAAGTTATATCTCCACTATGGAGAGCCGCTTCATAATGCTTCCTCATAGGGTCAATACAGACGGCGCATTTTGGATTTGACGACATTTCAAAATCGCCCATGTGGTTTCGTTGATGTTGAGCCGCCGTTCCGCTTCTCCATCCATTCTGCATATCTAATTCATCGCAAGTAATGGCTCTTGATTCAAGAGCCTGTTCTAAATCAGCACGATTCTCATGCTGACAAAAACCACAACGCTTACGATTAATAGCCATACTATCACACCTTACGCAATAGTCCACCTAAGCCGTTTCTAAGAGCGTCCATTCTTTGTTTGACATTAGGCTGTTCCATGAAATACCCGCTGTATTTAATGTCCATTTCCGAATCCATAGTATCAAAGAATAAATCATGAATATCTCTTTCATCATTTCCTGCAATTTTACAAGTAGCGAAATTAAGTGTTTCTTCTCCATCGTCAAAACTAAATTCATATTGGAAAGCGAGGGTGCTGACTACATCTGCTCTGGGTTGTCCCATTAACTCAACCTTTTTAATATCAACTTCATAATCTCCAAAGCGATGAGTTCCTGCTTCATATTCTTTTTTGAACATTTTAGCAACGATATCTTCTATATCACTCTCAATTCTATAAAGAAATTCGGCTATTTCTTCTTCATTAAAACCTTGCTTAAGAATTTCTATCCAACTTTTTGAAATAACTTTTTGGTCTGGGCGGTATCTTCCAGTATCTTCTCCATAGACTTCTTTTGCGGTTTTACGATAATCAAACTGCCCCTTGTCCGTCCATGCTCTATAATCATCGCCAGCCTTCTTTTTGTTGGCTCTCTCAAGTGCGGCTTTAATAAACAGAATAATTGGAGTGCCTGTCAATTCTACTTTGAATGACTTGATTCTTCCTGCTGGCGTTTTTTCTAGAGGAGTGTCCATAGCGGCGAGGGCAATTTGGGCTTCTTTCGGAGAACAATCAAATGATTTTGTAGCAACATCTTTTGCTAAACGAGAAACCCTTAATTTTCCACCTTGCCAAAATGCATTGTTATTGATAGCCTTATCAAAGTACCTTTCAACCGAAGCAATACCAGCCAACTTATCAACTGCGCCTTTGCCTTTAAGTCTTCCAATTATCAATTCTAATTCTGTTGGCCCTTTTGGGCCATCCAATTCTTTGATAGCATCATCTAAAATATACAATAAACCCTTCGGCTTTGCATAGGTACTTGAACCATCACTAAAGAGAGCAAAACTTGGCGGGTTTCCTGTACCGGAATACCAACCAGCATCTACGGCCTTACCCTTAAAATTTGCATCCTTAGCCTTCTTTCGCTTGATGTATTCGGGAGTGGCGAAATGCCCGTAGAGTTTTCTCTTACCTCTTTTGGACTTTTCAGTGAATAGAATCAACTTAGGGTCTAAGGCTAAACCGTCCGGCCCTTTGTTGTCCTGCATTTGACCCATCCGTTTATACAGTTTCTTGATATTTTCAATATCACTCCTATAAATCACCCTGTCTTCCATAATGTCTTCAATGGCGGAAAGTGCTTCAACCGCACCATTTGAACCATCATCAGCACCAGCGTTCTTTGAACCTTCACGAACATTGTTGAAAATGTGGTTTTCTAAGAAATCATAAAGCGTAGGAATATTAGTGTCATCAACCCCCATCTCGCTTCCGCTAATTCCTTCACAGTGGCTTTTCCATTCTTTATAGTCCATGACAAACTGAATGTCATTAAACTTTTGAATGAATTTATTTCCATCAACGACAATTTCATTCTTCTTCGTTTTCTTTACCACGCTTCTTCCTCCTTTGTGAATATGAAACTCTTGTAATATTTGGTGTTGCGGTTGTGATTGCTCCAACCATTTTTTCTTCTTCTTTTGCTGGAATAGGTTCGGGTGGGTTTCTATGGTACTCGCAATACTTGAGAATGTCTTTCCAACTCATTTCTTCTCCCCACCCGTAGCGAAACACTTCTTGCTCTCGGCCTCTGCCTTATCAACTTTCTTGGACTCCTCATCAAACCAAGCATCAAGGTAGCGGCATCGGGTCATATTTATCTCCCCTGAATTAGCCGCTTAACCTTGCCATCGGGCGAAACCGTGTATTTGGTATCATAGGCATGGGAGTAATCTGGATTGTAAAAACTAAAACCCAAGTAGTTGCTTTCCACGGCATATTTGTCTCCACCTACATACCCAACAAGTTGAACCTTGCCCGTCATTTTGGCTTCTATTTTTGCCGCTTGAAGTGCCTCCTTTTCCGTGTATAGTTGGTCAGCCGCTTTAGACTTCTTCATTTTGGCATCCTTCGCCGCTTCTTTCATAGATTCGGTTTTGTTTCCGTCGCCGTCAATGTCTATGTAGTCGGGCTTAGGTGCTTTATTTACGCACTCTAAACAATTACAAGGTTTTCCCTTTTCAAACTGTTGCTTATTTGTTCCGCAACTTCCTTTCAATACTTCTTTCCAATTCATTCTTTTTCCTCCCTTAAATAATAAACAGTTGGCCTAACGGAAAAATTTGTCGTATCAATGGTTTTTTGAATTTTAGGGTCTTTTTCCATATACCTTTTAGTGTTTTTTGAAGTGGCTCTGCTATGCCCTCTTTTTTCCAATGCTTTAACAATTGATTTAAGCGGTATTCTAGGGTTATGTTTTAGGATTTCATAAAGGTCGGAAATCATATTCTTGGTAAAGTTATGATTCCTTTTTAGTTGCTCTCTCCAATCTGCCATCTTAATTACCACCATGAGTTTCAATATCCAATTGTTCTAATTGGCCCAAAGCATCTTCAATTTCTTTAGCAAAAGACTCTGCATATTTGTACCTATTTCCGCCCCGCATATCACGCTCAAATCCACTTGAACGAATGGTTCGCACCATATCCCTAATTTCTAAAGCCATCTCGCTCAATTCATTGTAGCGTCTAACGACATCATCCATATCCGGCTCCGCCCTATCGGGAGAACGGCCCATAAAACCCAAATCGGGCTTTTTGAGATAATCTGGCAAATCGTCCTTAAGTATGCTTTTCCACATAATATCACCTTAATTTCTCAAAAAATTTTTGGCGGAATTTTTTTAAAAGTCCTTTCTTGGCGGCTTACCATCATATTCATTAACTAAATCCATAATTAATTGATTAAGTTCCATATTTTCCTTAGTAGTAAATACCTTCCCTAAAAGACCATCTGTATATTCGCTCAATGCCTTTAGCCTTTCTCGCATAAGGGATGAATCATAAGAAACTTTATCGGGAATCTCTTTTTTAATCTTGTCTTTCCACATAATATCACCTTTTTCTCAAAAAATCACTCGGAATTTTTTTGGCACTTGCGCGAAAATTAAAAAGTTTATCATTGTATTAACAGGATAAAAAGTTTATTGATTTAATTATATCATTCAATTAATTTACTTTGTTTAGTATCTTTGTTTAAATAACCTTTAATTGTATTTGTTGTTTTAATTAATTCATTATAGATGTTATTTAAAATGGTAATGTCCTGTGAATCTAACTGCTTATTGGCCTTTCTCTTCGCCTTTATCTCTCTCAGTATGGTGTGCAATCTACTGTTCATGTCCTGTAAGGTTTCCACTATTTCCGCCTCTTCGGACACCGTTATCAAACCAGCCTACACGGATGCATCATATATACTTGTCGCAGGACGGCGAACAGTTTCAGTAGTTATTAAGAACAAAAGTTGTTAATAAGTAGGGGCGCAAAACATTAAAATGCGTTAATTATATGTTTAATTGGCTAATATATACAATAAAATGATAGAATTAAATGGTTATGCAAATAAAAAAATTTGGAAACAAAGCCATATGGTTGTGCTTTGCTAAAACCCCAACGCTCCCATATTAATTGGGTAATTGAAGGGGTAATTCATCATATCATTTATTCTTCCTCTTTCTTCTTTAGTGGCCGTGTTCATCGTTTATTGATTCAAATAGCCAATTTAAAAATTTAAATGTGCTTTAGGGTAAATACCCAAAGTATTACCATATGGTTTGGCTTTGCCAGCGTAGCGAAAACCCCAAGTGTTTGGGGCTTCGGGGGGATTGAGCAATCACTCTTCTTCGCTCACCTCGGAGACTTCGGCCTTCTTCGCCTTAACTGGAGGTGCGGTCATAGTGGGCAAATCGTCCACCATTTCACCGTTCCAGCGTTGTTCGGGCTTTGCTCGGTAGCCGCTAATCAAAGCGGAAGCGGCCTTATCAGCCATAGCCTCAGCAAAGTCCTCAATGGTTGCGTATGAGCCACCAGTCCGGCCATGCGGGAAGATTGTAGCCAAAATCAAATCGGCTTCACCAACCTCCACAAATGCACGAACCAAACGGTTCTTCACAGAACGCACATTGTCTTGAACATTTTGTGGGAGCGTAGATGGCTTGCCAATAGCGGATTGTGGGAAGGTGTCGCACCCTTTTCCCATGTTCCGAATAGCCGTCCAATATACGCTACGCATTTCGTCATTCTCCGCACTATCGCCCAATTCAATGGTATTCTTGATAGTGAGGGTCTTCATTGTTTCCTCTTCATCGTTGAGCCAATCCCGAATAGGGTTGGTATTACGAATCCAGTTTTCTTCTTTCATTCCTGTCATATTGTTCACTTCCTTTGAACAAATTGCTTCAATCCCCCGAAGCAATAGAGCCTAATGGTTTCCTGTTATGGGGTAGTGTTCGTTATACTGGCAAAGCCACACTACCATATGGTTGGCTTTGCCTCAACCCCGCCTCTTCTGCGGCGGCGCAGACCGTACATGATTTTAGAGGGTGCTTATGGTCAAATGCTCCGCACACCAATGTTGATATTTCTTCTATTGTTTTCATGGTCTTCACCTGTGGATATATTGAATCGGAGACACACCTCTCGTCCACTCTTTACTTATTTCACTCGCTTACCGCTTTCCGTCGTTGTTTCCTCGCCCCTCACCATGGATTATTGGTGCGCTTGTTTCCCCTTTCGTGTCGGGATTCGCCTATTTCTGTCGGTTGATGTGTTCTTTTCGTCAAGGAGGGATGCATATCGCTTGACTACACCAATGCGATAACAATTCTCATAAAAACGGGGTATCTGCAAAGCATTACCATATGGTCGTATCTTTGAGGATATTGTGGCGACCCGAAGGCCGCCGTTTTTCGGGGTTAGAACCTATCACCCCGATATTCGTTATGTCCACAGTCATAACAATCTCTCCACGCTTCAACGAATGAACCTTCATGGGTCATGTGTCGTTGTCCTCGGTCTTCGGTATTGGTTGAACCGCACTCTTTACAGGGCCTTCCGTCAAACTTGATTGCTCCAGCCTTGAAAGCGATGTCCCAGAGTTTTTCATAAGCGTCCCGAAGGAAAGCCAATTCGACTTGTTGCTCAAAATAGCGATGCGCCCATAGGTTCACTTGATTGGCATATTGTGGGTCTTGAACCCTTTGCCAGAGGTCTTGAGGAATTTTTCGCCATGAATACCTTGCACCATGACGACCCTTGAGAGTGTATTTCGCCTCACTGTAAGAAACTTTAGAGGATTGAACTTTAATCTCCCCATTCTCAATCATTTGAGGGATTTCTCTCCAAGGGACAGGCACATACTTCTTCATGCTAATGCACCACTTTAAGAGATTATGGGGTTGCATTCGCAAGCGGAACAAAGTCCTGCAACCATATGGTCTTACTTTGGTTAAGACCCGAAGGCCCCCGTTTAAGGGTATTCTTGGCGTTCCTTGTCTGCCTCATAATACAAATCCCATGGCAACTCCCAACCACAGGAAAAGCAAACATACGCTTCATAATCCGAACCCCCATCATGGGCGATTGAACCACATTTTGGACATATCACGGTTTCCTTCATTCTTCCTCATCTCCACAATTCCGCTTGATTTCGTCCCAGTTAATCAAATCAAAGTTGATGAAGTCGTTGAAAAAGACGCCATAGCCTTCCTTTGTGATTTCGTTCCATGCTTCTTCAATGGATTCCTTGACCCAATCCCAGTCAAGGGGGTTAGCATCAACTACGATAGCATCAAAATGCACAACAACGAGCCAAGTTTCACGGTTAGTCCATCCGTTATAGTCAGTCATATTAACCCCTAATTCGGCCTATTTATGGGGTAATGACTATTCAAAGATGCATTACCATATGGTCATGACTTTGAGTAATGACCCGAAGGCCGTTAGGGGGCGTCCTCAAGCCATCCATCCAACTCCTCACGAAGCGAGTTGTAGCGAGTAGCATGATGCATCATGTCCACGATGACGATTTTTGCTTCTTGCGAAAGCGTGGCCCATTCCTCGGCAGGGAAATCCCAATCATTGATGACGGTGGCTTCAGCGTAGAGAATTTTGTATTTTTCCTCAATTCGGATAATTTCATTGAAGGCATCTCCAATCTCTCCTTCTAGTGCATAGGCCGCTTGGATTTCCTTTCGCTCTGCATCTCGTAGTTCACGGTGGGTGTTCATGCCAATGCGAAACTTTGCCTCATTATGGGGTAATGTCCCAAATATACATTACCATATGGTATTGCTTTGCTGTACCCGAAGGGGCCGAAGCCCCAACGATTCTACTCCTCCTCATCCCCATACTCGGTGTGATAGATGTAGAGAAGAACCCGGACATCCTTCTCTTCACGAGAAACGGTTTCAAATTCGGGCTGTTCATGTCCTTCGGCATCAATCTTGACTCGTGCGGTATAACCATCATAGAGGTCATTCCGAGCCATAGCATGAAATTCCATGAGCGTTTTTGAGGCCTCGCTCCATTCATCAAAGGTAATGTTTCCTTCATCGGATTGAACCAATTCAATGAATTGGCGGTGATAAGAAGTCAAACCCCATGCAATGCCCGAACCAACACGGTTTTCAATATCAAGCATCCAGCCGCAAGTGTTGTCAATCAAATGTCGCTTCTTCTTTTGTGTGAACATGGTAATGCGAAACATTACCTCATTAAGTCGGGGTATTTACAAAGCCCTACCATATGGTTATGCTTTGCATTAAACCCCAAGAGGCCCCAACTGGGGCCTCAAGGGTGATGCAACGCCACTTAACCTCATTCTTCCTCGGAAACCTCCGAGTCGGCCTTAACAGCCGTTGGGATGATTTGAGGGGAATTTCCGTCCATAGACAGGGCATCCCATCGCTTATCCTTGATAGCGGTCTTCATGACATTTTGTGCCTTTCGGACTTCATCCTCAACCATAGCATCATAGTCGGCAAATTCGCCGCCGGTTCGTCCGTGGGGAATCTTGACCTTCAAGAGCATGGCGCGGTATTCAGTAGGGATTGAAGCATAGACAGATTTCAGTGCGTTCACAACAGCGAGAATGTTGGCCTCTTGTTCGGGCGTGTAGTTCTCGGAAGGGCGACCAGCAAAAGAGGGAAACCCCTCAAGGCCTTTACCCATGTTGCGTACGGCCGTCCAGTAAACGGTTCGCATGTCATCGTTTTCGGCTTGGTCGCCCAAATCAAGGGTTCCCAGTAGCGTCGCTTTGTGTAGATTTGCGTCCTCCACTTCGTCCAAGAATAGGCGGACGAGCGCAGAGTTTCGGTTCCAGTTTGTTTCTTTCATATTTTTCACTTCCTGTGAGGGGGTGGGGTTTCGTTTTGTTGCATCACCCATTGAAGCAACAGTACGAGGTAAAATCCCATTAAGTGCAGGGTTCTGCAAAGCAAACCATATGGTGGGGCATCTTTGTATGTCCACCCGATGAATAATCCGATTATGGCGTTAATATGAGCCGAGTTATGCGCCGAACACCCTACGATAAAGTCCGATTTTCGTTCACTAAGCAACTTTCTGGAGAATACGGCTATACTGCCGTTGTTCCATGTGAAAAGTGCGCCCCGTACAAGGTCAATGTCTGCAAAATGTGCCGATTAGCGACCCGTGAGGAGATTGAGGCTTATTGGGGCAAAATGAGCGAATTGATGCACAACCTCAGTGAAGACTTCGTGGTGAAGCCCAAATACAACGAAGAAAAGGGCGAATGGGAAGAAGGCCACGGCTTACCTCTTCCATTTGAACGCCCCTGAATAGGGGTAAAACGGCCTTCGGGCCAATAGCCACAAAGTTATGACCATATGGTTGTAAGGGAATGGAAGAGAGCGAGCATTTCCAGTCCCTTATTTAAAGACAGTCTAGTTATCGTCAAAAAGGTTTCATACGAACAGAGAGAGTAATTATCATGGTTGTTTTCAATTGGACATATATCAAATAACAATAACATAGAATATCTAATATTCAATATATCATATAATATAGATTGTTCAATCCGTCTCATGCTGGACAGGGAATGAGATGGATTGTATTAGATGAGAGTAGGGGTAGTTGTGTATCACAACTACATATTTCTAATCAATACATCTCATATATCTCATATCTCATATCATACTCTCTCTGTGTGAGAGTGCTTAGAATACCCTTAGCATAACCCCTTCTCATAAGTACCCCTGTTAGAGAGAGAACCCTTGTGAGAGAGAGAGAGATGGGATGAGATATGAGACGGATGAGATGCATTCTCCGAAAAGTGTTGTTTCGGGGTCTATTGGTAAGACTTGTGTTGCATAACTGTTCGTCTCATGCTTTGCTGTTTTTTGAGACGGATGATGAGACGGATGCAAGGTGAGATGCATTTTCTTCTATTGACTGGAATTAAATTGGGCTAATTAGATTTAATTGCCTTTGTGGGACAATTGGTATCATTAGGTGTTTTTAATCAACAGTCTTCGGGTGATGGCCGACGGTTGTTCTACAATGCAACCTTACTAGTTATCCACAAGTCATGCTATGAGAGTGCTTTCTAGCGAACTTAGCGGGCTTTATATGGGTTAAACGAGATGTTAATTCATCCCCGAATGACGGGGAATGGAGTTGAAAAATATGGAAAACACCGAATGGGATAGCCTAGTGCTTGATGTGAACGAATACCTTGAGGCCGCAGACCTTGAGGCTGGACTTAACCAAGTCATCAGCCTCAACCTTGAGATTGGAACGAATGATGCCGCAGAGCGTGAGAATTGCCGAAATGCAGTTAAGGCTCTCTTGAAGGGACGAGATGGAACACCTTTCCGCAAGGGAAAGAAACCATCTGTTCCAACCGCCGTCCGTGTTTCAATGGACAAAATCTGCGGTGTTGTGGCAGAAGCCGCAACCAACTATTACAACCATGATGCAATTATCGCGAGCGTTTCTTTCGCCCGTGGTGGTGCTTTGTACGAAAGTGCAGAAGACTACGCATCTTCCGTTGTGAAGAGAACCCGCAGTGCCTTGACTAAGCAGTTTAAGGCTGGCGAATGGGACGGTAGCGTTGCATCCCTTCTTTCCGAAGAATCGGAAGAGTGAGCATTAGCCACAAACCAACAAGTCATTGACTTGAACAACGGGGAATGGGGGGCTAAGGCCCCCTGTTCTCCCTTTCCTTTCATGGGGAGTTTGGCTAGTTTAAAAAAACCTAATGGGTTTATTCGCAAGGGGTTGCGGTTCTTTTACCGAAGGTTTTCTCCCCACCTCTTTGGGGTGCTATGATGAAACTAATTGAAGAAGTGTATGTTAAGGCAGATAAAAACACTATCTGTCAAACTTGCGGAATTGATATTCCTGAAGGAACGAACCATTTGCTTGAGACTTATGTTCATCAAGGTAATATATTAGTTAGCCATTATTGTCTAAAAAAGAAGTGCAATCCTCCAAACAATGTTAGAAGTCGCCTAATGTGGGCTTCTGGCATAATCATCGTAATTGGAGCAATCGCCTTAGAAAGAGGAATGTTCTGAATTAACATCTATATCCGAGGGGGTCGGGTGTTCCGCATCCCCTATAAGGGGGTCGCCGCCCGTCCTATTGATGATGGGCGAAACCGCCAGCCTTCCGCTACAACCACAAATGCGGAAACTTAACATCAATTAACGCTAAGGTGGCGGAGCATGGTTAAACGCGCAGGGCTTAAACTCCTGTCCGTAATGGTTCGCAGGTTCAAATCCTGCCCTTAGCACTTACATCATGGGGAAGTCGTAGAACAGGGGCTTCAAGAAGAAAAATGACCAATTAATTTTGGTTCGTTCTCCTTCCCCACCTATTCAAATAAAAGTAAAAAAGAGGAATAAAAATGAAATATACCGAACAACAAGAAGAGATTTTCCACGCTATTGTGGAAACTGAGAGCCATGTGATTGTGAATGCTGGAGCAGGAACAGGAAAGACTTCAACCATCGTTGAAGCCGCAAACCGTATTGATTCAACCAATGCGGCATTCCTTTGCTTCAACAAATCAATTCAAACTGAACTGCAACAAAGGTTGCCCGATAGCGTAGATGCAAAAACATTCCATGCTTTTGGTTTCGCCGCTATCCGAAATGCCGGAGTGCGAACCAAAGTTGATGGCCGTAAAACCCACTACATTATTCAAGAATTATTGGGCAAGGACTACTATACTGCTCCTTTGTGCAAACTCATTTCCTTAATCAAGGGTTCTTTGGTTGAAGCAACCGATGTAAAATCTATTCGTGGATTGATTGACCAATATAATATTGTCTTTGAATCAAGCCGTGAAGAGAATCAAGCCATTGGTGCAATTCCAGCAATTCTCAATCTCGCAAAGTCTCAAACAAACAAGATTGATTTTGATGACATGATTTGGCTACCATTGGTGAATGAATACCCAATGCCCCACTATGATATTCTTTTCGTGGATGAAGCACAAGATTTCAATGAAGCACAGCGAGAATTAATTTCCCGTGTTGTGAACGGTGGACGATGTGTAATTGTTGGTGATAAGAACCAAGCAATCTACGGTTTCCGTGGTGCTGATAGCAACTCAATGAACATGTTCAAACAACGACTGATAAAAGAATCTGGTCGTGAAATCGTTGAATTACCTTTGAGCATTTCATGGCGTTGCCCAACTAATGTTGTTAAAGAGGCTAACCGATATGTTCCTGACTTCCATCATGCTCCGAATGCTATTGAAGGAAAGGTCGTTATTGATGCACCTTTCAGCCCTCAAAGAAACGATATGGTTCTATGCCGCTACAATGCGCCTTTGGTTTCAGCGTTTTATGACTTAATTTCCCAAGGCAAATCCGCCTACATTCTCGGACGAGATATGACCAAAGGGTTGATTAATGCTGTCAAGAAAATTACCAAGAACAACAACATGGGTGTTAATGAATTTAGCGATTTGTTCCAAGCAGACTTTGATTACAACTACAACCGTTTGCTACAACAGGATAAGAAGAATCAAGCGATGGCTCTTGAGGATAAGCGTGATTGTATTCGTATCTTCATCAACAAAGCAGAAACCGTTGGTGGAATCATTGAAGAAATCAAGCGTGTGTTTGATGGAAATGATAAAGGAGAAATTATGCTCTCCACCGTTCACAAGTCAAAGGGTCTTGAAGCAAGGCGAGTCTATATTCTCGCAACAGAACGAATGCCACACCCAAAAGGTGGCCGTGAAGAAAACAACATTTGCTATGTAGCAATTACAAGAGCGCAAGAAAGCGTGTTCTTTGTCGGGCCAAGGCCCGGAATTAACTGATACTCCGAGGGAGTTGTTCCCCTGTATGGTTGGCGTAAGCGTGAGTCATGGAGAAATTGACGCTCAAATGGGTGCGAAGCCCTACTCAAAAAAAGGAGAGATAAAAATGAAATATGAAGAATTTATGAGAATTACAGATAAATGGTCAGACAACGATACAATATTGTTTTTGATGCAATATCCAGTGTGGAACGAAATGGTACTTCGTTTTGTTATGCATAACTGGAGAGAGGTAGTTAGTGTTAGAGATATCGCTGAATACTCTCAATTGAACGATATTGTTCTATACACTAATTTGGAGGGAACAGAATGAGTTGCCAACACGATGATTATGAATTAGCAGGAGAAGATTTGTTCGTTGAAGAACCATACAATGTTATTCACCAAACCTTCCTTTGTTTAAAATGTGGCTCATTTGGTGAACGGACTTATCGTATTCCAATTGACATCACTTGGAATGGAAAGCAAACTAAGTTGGACTTTGAATGATATTCAAATGGCTACGAAAGTACAAGGTGGTGGAGAAATCCATCACTAGATGTGGTGTTTGCTTTTTACGAGCAAACCGCCATATGCAAATTAGGTTCCAACCAATTGGTGAAGAACCCACTAATGACAAAATAATAATCCCAATATGTGATGATTGCTATGAAGAAGTATATGAAAGATATAATCCGCAAAGACTCCCTGCGCCTGTTCAAGTCGGAATATTTGAACAGACCGATTAAACACGAAATGCGTAGAAGAGAAATCTACAAAGAATTGAGAGGACTCGGTATGCCCTCTTGGAAAGCATACCAACTATCCGTAAAGAGAATGGTGATAAAATGAATACGAATGAAATAAGAAAAACACAAGTCGCTTCTTTTGGTGCGACTCACGAACCCATGGACAAGGAATCGGTGAATATTTACCGGCTACAATGCCGCAACTATTTAGAACAAGCCTTTGAAAACTATTTGGAAAACCCAAGTGCTTCTAATTGGAGTACCATGATTCCTGCGATGATGTGGCACCAGTATTGGATGCAGAAAGCAATCTATGATGAGGTGGAAGAATGAATATCTTTGCTCTATCAAAATGCCCGATTGAATCAGCACAACAAATGCTGGACAAACATGTGGTCAAAATGCCAACAGAAAGTTGTCAAATGTTGCACACAAACACACTTTACTTTCAGTATCTTGAGAAGTATGGAACGAAGCCTTCCTTGCGTGATTTGAAACAATTTCATGCCTGCTCTCAGTCAAAACTGATGAAGCCAGCCATGCTTAACCACCCCTCAACCATTTGGGCGAGGGAAAATCAAGACACTTTCGCATGGCTTTATGCTCATGCCGTTGCTCTTTGTGAAGAATATTCTTTACGCTACCGTAAGGTTCACGGAGCAGAGAAACGAATCCTTGACACCCCCAACAAATATTTTTCGGAAGGAGATACAAGCAAGGCCATTCCCGTCTTCATTGCGATGTTTGATGAATACAGAATACCCAACACCTTCTTGACTGAATGGGAATATGTCATTCAGTCCTACCGCCACTATTATCTTGAAGGCAAGTGGAAGTTTGCCGAATGGCGAAACAACCGCCGACCTGCATGGTTTCCTGCAAACCAATACGCTATCAAATACAATGAATATGTGCGAGATTACAATGCACGAAAACCAAAAATGCCTTTGAAGGAGATGAAAATATGATTGAATGCTCAAAATGTAATGCAATAGTTCTAGCCGCAACAGTTGAAATTGGCCTACACAAGTGCCACTGTCCAAAATGTGGATACGAATACTATCACCAAGAATATATGGGTGAGTAAATGCAAAAAAGATGTATTGCTTGTAATGTGGTGATAGGACACAAAAAACACTATTGCTTCCGTTGCCTAACGGAATTAACTGAAAAGGTGAAAAAATATGAATGAATGTGCTAAATGCAATGGAAGACTTAGTTATACCGTATTTGACCATCATGCCGATGCTCCGCTTTCCGTGGAGTGTTGGGATTGTCTGTCGGAACTCAATTATCAAGACAGTGTAGCAGAGAATCTATCCCGTCTGCTAAGGGGTGCGAGCCCTGAAAAGTTGGCCCAATTGCTTTCTTCCTTCGTTGTAAAGAAGGTCTATCGTGAGCGAGAGGGGGACTTAAATAGGGTAGAGAACATGATAAAATCAAAAGAATTAGCCAATGTCTTGGCACTTTGTAGTGCCTATATTGACTGATTAGAACAATGGGTGATTAGTGTAGTTTGGATATCACTTCGGCCTTCTAAGCCGAAAACACGGGTTCAAATCCTGTATCGCCCGCCTATTCCAAAACAAAAGGAGAAATAAAAATGCAACCAAAACCAACGAAGAAAGTAGAATTTAGACTGATTAACAGTGAAGAAATGCCACCAATCGTCATTAGTTATAATGAAAATGATGAGCCTAAAGTAGTGATTAACACACATCACAAACTTTGGATTAGCGTGAACCGAAGAACAATTGCTGGTGTGATTGAAGCACTGCAAGAAAAGATGGACATTATTCTGCAAGGCTATCTTGTAGAACAATATAACTTTGAAAAAGAAGATAGGGAGTTTTTACAATGATGACCTGTGAATTATGTGGAAAGTTATACATCTCAAAGAGTCTCAAAAGAGAAACTAATGTGAATTTCCGAAAGTGCGATGAATGCTATTACGCCGCAAAAGCGCAGAACAGTCTTGCTTCTGCAAATCGTAAGGCACAAACCGAGTTTATGCGAATTGAAAATCGCATTGAGAAACTTGAGAAGAAAAATCAAATGCTTGAAACTATCATTGAGAGCATGGTCAATGACCGAGTAAATACTTACATCCAAGCCATTCTTAAGTCTGCTATTAAAAAGGAGACAGACGACAGAATGCAAGTGCTACAAGCCCAAATTATTGCTGTGAATAACAAAGTGGTGGAAATCATGGGCTTTGAATTACCTAAAGGGGGAGAATAAAAATGCGAAGAAGATTAGGAGAAGGACGATGGGATAAAATTCTCATTAGAAGAATGACGGAATTATCCGTTGCTGACAACTATGAAGAGGCGAAAGAAGAATGGATTGCTACTGGTGATGTTTGGTGGAGAGGCTCCGCCGATATGCCCGACTGGGTAAGCAATTCTTCTCACCCAAATTATTGTCTTTGTGGACACCCAATTGTTTATCATTTCCGTATTCAAAATACTGAGAATGGAGTTGAAGAAATTGTTGGAAGCGACCACATCAATTCATACCTCATTATGCGACAGATTGCTGAAGAGAAGAATATCAACCTTGCCGAAGTTTCGGATGAACAGGTTGAGATTTGGCTCAAGGAACGAGTAGGTTCAATGAAAGCAGAAGCATGGTGGGAAGAAAACGGTACGGCATTCACAACGATGTTTGACACCGTAAAAGAAATTGATGTCTGGCATAATGTCTATGAAAAGCAATATGCTTCATCAGTCTTAGCATAATCAGCCCACCTTTTGATTCTTCTAAAGTC